>OKTW01000003.1_pt1 | contig 296278 bp, 249 predicted proteins | sample 1606371 | NCBI WGS metagenome assembly OKTW01 (sample SAMEA3879568, study PRJEB24766) | human gut metagenome | biome: human-associated habitat; feature: feces | place: USA | collected 1985/1987
CGTCCAAGGTTTCCCTCGTGAATATTTTAGCATATTATCGGGGGGAATGCAACTTCATAAACAGCCGCTCCCAAGATTGAGTTAAAAATCAACCGCCTTTTAATCGGGGCGGTTTTTCTTGTTTTCTCCTCACGGTGTAAAAATATCGGCAAGCAGTCGTATTTTTCGTCAAAGCACTTGATTTTTCGGGCGGTTTGGTTTAAAATAATAATGATATTGCGTTCAGCAAAAATAAATTCAGAAAGGTATCTTATTTAAATGAAAATTCTGGTAGTAAATGCCGGCAGTTCATCACTGAAGTATCAGCTTATAGATATGAAGGATGAGTCGGTAATAGCAAAGGGAAATTGCGAGCGTATCGGTATAGACGGAAAGATCACTCACAAGACGTTTGACGGCAGGGAATATGTAGAGGAATGTTCGTTCCCCACTCACACAGAGGCTTTTGAAAAGCTGGTTGAGGTAATGACAAAGGGCGATGCCGCTGTTATCAAGGATATGAGCGAGATAGGCGCTGTAGGTCACAGAATAGTGCAGGGCGCTGAGGTATTCACAAAGACAACAATCGTAACGGACGAGGTTATAGATCAGATAGACGGTCTTGCAGACCTTGCTCCCGTACATAACCACGCACACGCACTTGCGCTGAGAGCCTGCAAGAAGGTTATCCCCGAAACAACTCCTCAGGTAGTAGTATTCGATACGGCGTTCCACCAGACAATGCCTCCCAAGGCTTATATGTTCGGTATGCCTTATGAGTGCTATGAGCAGTTCCATGTAAGAAAGTACGGCTTCCACGGAACATCACACCGCTTTGTATCAATGAAGTACGGCGAGGTCACAGGCAAGAGCCTTGAAGGTCTTAACATCGTATCTTGCCACCTCGGCAACGGTTCATCCATAACAGCTATCAAGGACGGAAAGTCTGTAGATACATCAATGGGCTTTACTCCTCTTGACGGTATCATCATGGGTACACGCTCGGGCAGTGTTGACCCCTCGGCTGTTGAATTTGTACAGAACAAGCTGGGCTTCACTCCCGCACAGATGAGCGACTATCTCAACAAGAAGTCGGGCTTCCTCGGACTCTCGGGTCAGTTCAGCGACAACAGAGATATTACAAGTGCCGCACAGCACGGCGACAAGCGTTCACAGCTTGTTACAGATATGCTGACATACGAGATAAAGAAGTACATCGGTTCTTACACAGCCGCTATGAACGGTCTTGATGTTGTTATCTTCACAGGCGGTATCGGTGAGAACGCTCCCGAAGTCAGAAAGGGCGTATGCGAGAATATGGAATATCTCGGCATCAAGCTCGACAACTCTGTAAACGACGGCTTAAAGGGCAAGCTCACAAAGATCTCTGCTCCCGACAGCAAGGTCGAGGTATGGGTAATTCCTACAAACGAGGAACTTCTTATCGCCCGTGATACACTTGAAATCACAGGTCTTGACAAGAATGCGTAAGTGAAGCGATAGATATAGGCGATTTCCCCGCTCCCGAGGTTTCGGGGGCGGGGTTTTTTATGCAAAAATGGGGATGGGTATTGCAAAAAGTGCGAAAAAGTGGTAATATTGAAGTATAAAAATTGCGATAACGGATAAAATAGCGAAAATAAAAATTGCGATAAAGCATAAAAATGCTTTTATAAAAAATGCGATTATTCTTGAAATCGGCAAAATAAAAAAATGCGAAAAAGGAGAAAGCCTATGTTCAAGCGGAAGATATACGACAAAATGTTACAGTGGAAAAATGAATCGGGCGGCAATACTGCTCTGCTTGTAGAGGGTGCAAGGCGTATCGGAAAATCTACAGTCGTTGAGGAGTTTGCGAAGAACGAATATGAAAGCTATATACTTGTTGATTTTGCTACAGCGTCGAAAGAGGTCAGAGAGCTTTTTGACGATGTTTCCGATCTGAATTATCTTTTTTTGCAGCTTCAGCTTCAGTACAGAAAGGATCTGCACGAACGAAGGTCGGTTATCATATTTGACGAAGTTCAGCTATGTCCTATGGCACGGCAGGCTATAAAAACGCTTGTCAAAGATCACAGATATGACTATATAGAAACGGGTTCGCTGATTTCTATAAAGAAAAATGTCAGAGATATAGTGATCCCGAGCGAAGAAAGAAAAGTCAGTATGTACCCTATGGACTATGAGGAATTTCTGTGGGCGCTCGGTGATGAAACGACATTTTCTTTACTAAGACAATGCTTTGAAAAAAATATTCCGCTCGGGGACGCAATACACCGTAAACAGCTAAGGCAGTTCAGACTATATATGCTTGTCGGTGGAATGCCTAAGGTGGTCAGCACTTATATTGAAAGCAATAATTTCAGAAAAGTTGATGAAATTAAGCGTGATATACTAAATCTTTATGAGGCGGATTTTGCAAAAATAGATCAGACGGGCAGGCTCTCGATGCTGTTTGATGCAATACCGGCACAGCTTAATAAGAATGTAGCCAGATTTCAGCCGGGCACAGTAATCGGTAAAGAGCAATCGGACAAAATTCTGGAGCTTATTGCCGAGCTTAAGGATTCAAAGACTGTCCTTGTTTCGTATAATGTAAATGACCCTAACACCGGAATGTCAAGCACTAAGGATTTATCCCGTTTTAAACTGTTCCTTAGTGACACGGGGCTGTTTGTAACGCTTATGTTCAAGGATAAGGATTTTACTGAAAATGATATATATAAGAAAGTCCTCAGTGATAAGCTGAGCGTCAATCTCGGATATTTATATGAAAATGCGGTCGCACAGTGTATTGCAAGTAACGGTGACGAATTATTCTATCATACAATTATGAATGAAGAAACAAGGCATAATTATGAGGTTGATTTCCTGCTTGCAAGGAAAAACAAGATAGTGCCGATAGAGGTAAAATCATCGGGTTATAAAACGCATAGATCGCTTGATGTATTTACCGAAAAATATTCCGGGCGGATACTGAACAGATACATTGTGTATACAAAGGATATGTGCAAGGAACAGGATATTTTATGTGTTCCGGTTTATATGGCAATGTTTATATAATCGAATAAGCGAAAGGCTGTAATTATGGAAGTCAGAAAAGCGAAGATAAAAGACCTTGACATTGTGGTTCAAATGAAAATGGATATGTTCAAAGAGGTAGGTTCAGTAACGTTGCTTCAGGAGAACGCCGAGAGTAAAATATACGCAAAATACAAAGAACTGTACTCACAGGAAAAATGCTGTCACTATCTCGTATATGAAAACAGCAAGGCGGTTGCGTGCGGCGGTGCTGTGATAAAGGAAGATGTGCCGTTCTGCTTTTTCAAAACTCCGATGTACGGATATGTCATTGATGTATATTGCGTTCCCGAAAAGAGAAGAAACGGATATGCTTCTCTTATAATGAAAGAACTTATCGAATGGCTAAAAGGCAAGGGAGTTCACAATGTACGGCTGAAACCGTCGGCTGTCGGACGACGGCTGTATGAAAAAATCGGATTCAGCGACAGCGGAGAAATGGAAATGTGGATTTAAAATATTACGAAGTGTAATATGCGGCACGAAGATAAAACGCTGTTTTTGATATAAATGGTCTGCTTTGGAAATTGCGGAATTTTTGGTTGACTGCCGGATTGAAATCGGTTATAATATAATTAGTAATAACTAACCTTAAAACAGGAGTGGAAAAACCATGCAGAAAGTAAGCAATATGACAAAGGAAGAGCTGGCGCATTACGGAACGCTTATCGGCGAAGCCTTCGCCGCAGAGGGCGACGGTATTGCCGCAACTGCGCCCCGTGAGGATATTATAAAGGCGTTTGAGATAATGACGGAGTATTTCTACAATTCGGGGGTTTTGTACACTACGTCCGACAATCACGAGGGGTTTCTTGCGTATTGGCGCAAAAACACTAAAATAAAGCTGAAGCCTGCGTTACATATGGTCGGGAGAATGCTAAGGGAGATGTCATTTCGCAGTGTGAGAATAGTGGCAGGTTCAAGCGAGGAGCTTTATGCCAAAGTCTACAAAAAGGAAAAGGATTATGTAGCGGTGTCGATGGTGGTAGTTCTGCGTGAATATCAGGGAAAAGGATATATGAAAAAAATACTGGAACACCCTTTTTCCGAAGCGGCAAGGGAGGGTATACCCTGCGTGCTTGATACCGACACTGAGCTTAAGGTAGCTAAATACACTAAGTGCGGAATGAAGAATACCGCTAAAAAGCAACTGAAATCCGGTCAGTATCTGTATACTATGGAGTACAGGGAAGATTGACGGGTTCGGATAGCATATTGAATACAGATTTTTCCGTCCCGCATCATCGGGGCGGAATTTTTGGTTGCAAGTGCAGGAAATACGCTTTTTTAAGGCGGTTTTAAGCTGTAAACGCTTGACAACAGAGCCGAAATAATGTACCATTAAAGTATATTAAAACGTAAATCCGCCCGTATGAATGGCTTACGGGCGAAAAGGAAGTAACAATGGAAAAGAAGAAAAAATCTTATCTGAGCAAAGCGGTGTTCGGATTGCTTATCGTGGCTTTTACGGTATGCTGTATTATTGCCGCACCGATAACCGAAGCCAAAGGTACGCTGTGGTCGCTGTTTCCGCCGGTCATAGCGATAGGGCTTGCACTTATCACTAAGGAAGTGTATTCCTCGCTGTTTGTCGGAATATTGTCGGGCGGAATAATCTATGCGGCGGCATCGGGAACGGGATTTGAGGGAACGTTCAAGGCGGTCGTGCAGGACGGTCTTATAACAAATCTTTCAAACGCATACAATGTCGGAATACTGGTGTTCCTTGTTGTACTGGGAATAATCGTTGTACTGATGAACAAGGCGGGCGGCAGCCGTGCCTATGGTGAATGGGCGGCGGCTCATATCAAGGGCAGACGGGGAGTTGCACTGTCAACGTTTTTCCTCGGTGTGCTGATATTCGTAGACGATTATTTCAACTGTCTGACGGTGGGCTCGGTAATGAGGCCGATAACCGACAAGCACAACATATCGCGTTCAAAGCTCGCTTATCTTATAGATTCGACAGCCGCACCAATCTGCATTATCGCACCTATCTCATCGTGGGCGGCGGCGGTAAGCGGTACGGTCGAGGGCGTAAACGGAATATCGCTGTTCATAAACACTATACCGTATAATCTGTACGCATTTTTAACGATACTTATGGTAATATTCATATCGGTGAGCGATACGGATTACGGACCGATGAAAATACACGAGGATAACGCAAAGAACGGTGATATTTTCACGACACAAAACAATACTTATGAGCAGGACGCACAGCCTGTTACCGAGCGTGGCAGGGTTATAGACCTTATACTTCCGGTTGCTGTGCTTATCGTTTTCTGCGTTGTGGGTATGATTTATACCGGCGGATTTTTCTCGGGTACGGATTTTGTGACGGCATTTGCAAACTGCGATGCGGCTTACGGTCTGTCGCTCGGCTCTATCTCGGCGCTGATAGTTATAATCGCATATTATATGTTCCGCCGTGTGCTGAAGTTCAACGAATGTATGGATTCTATCGCCGCAGGATTCAAGCAGATGGTGCCTGCGATACTCATACTGACTTTTGCGTGGACGCTTAAAACGATGACAAACCACCTTGAAGCAGGTGCTTTTGTTTCGGGAGTGGTACAGAGTGCAACGGCGCTGAGCGTGCTTCTGCCTGTAATACTGTTCGTGGTGGCTATCGGGCTTGCTTTTGCAACGGGTACATCGTGGGGAACATTCGGCATACTTATCCCTATCGTTACGAGCGTGTTTGAGGCGGAGCTTGCGAATGTTTCGCAGACGGGAGAAATTCCGTCAATGGTCATCATCTGCATTTCAGCCTGCCTTGCGGGTGCGGTGTGCGGCGACCACTGCTCGCCTATCTCGGACACCACCATTATGGCATCGACAGGCGCACAGTGCGACCACGTCAATCACGTTTCGACACAGCTTCCGTATGCGCTGACAGTTGCGGCAGTGTGCGTTGTCGGCTATCTGCTGTCGGGCTTTGTGCATAACGTATTCATAGTGCTTGGCTTCTCGGTAGCACTTATGCTGGCGGTACTGTTTGCAATAAGATTTTTTGTAAAGAGAAAAGAAAGCAGGGGCTGAGAAATGGCAACATCGCAGGAATATATGGCAATACCGCACAATTAACGGCTATCGCCTTTGCCGCACGCTTGCTTGCATATTTCCCATCATCTTGCACAAATTTCGCTTGACAGGCGCAAGCCTGCCTGCACTCAATTTATACAATCTGACGAAAAATCTGACTGCGCAATCGCACGACAATAATTATGTGGTATTGCCATAGAATTTGTCTGTGAACAGCTTGTCGGCGTTGAAAACGTGCGGTATAAAAAGATGTTCGGCGAATATATGGTTTATGTCAATGATAAGCCTGTCCTGCTTGTCTGCGACAACACGGTATATGTTAAAAAGCTCCCCGAAATCGAAGAGCTTATGTCGGACGCTGAGTGCGGTGTGCCGTATGACGGCGCAAAGGAGCATTATATACTTGATATAGAGGACAGGGAGCTTACGGCAAAGGTAGTTGAGATCCTCGAACAGATCACACCCGTACCGAAAAAGAAACCCAAGAAGAAATAATGTATAAATGGGGTTGAGGGGCGTAGCCCCCAACAGGGACTAGGGGCGGTAGCCCCAGCAATATAGCCCCTTCCCGAGGGGAAGGGGTTTGGGGTTAGGGTTAGAGAATTTGCTCTATCTTTATAAAAACAGACTTTTTCTACAAGCTGATCCGCCTGCACACACAGGCGGATTTGTTTATTTCCCATATTGACACAACCGAGTTAGTTGTGTATAATCAAAATCGGAGTAACCAAAAAGGAGGGAGAAAATATGCTGATACTCAAACTGGTTATAGAAATTCTTATCCTGTGGGTATGGTTTGCGCTTTTTATGCTTGCGCTTGTCGGCAGAAAAGGGCCTGTAGGCGGAATTATATTCTATCCGAAGGTAATGCAGGACAGAGTTATAGAAATGGGGCTTACGACCGCAAAGAGAATAAAGCAACGTACTGTCATTTCAATGACCCTGCTTCTGATAGGGGATCTGATATTCCCGATAGTCATGATACTCTTTATAAACGGTGCAAGAGACTATTTTGAGTGTGCGTGGCAGTATTACGTCCTGTTCTACGGAATGGAGTTCTTCGACTGGTTCTTTGTTGATTATCTGTGGGTAGCAAAGTCGAAATGGTGGATAATCCCCGGCACAGAGGATCTGCTCGACACATGGCACGATCCTAAGTACAAGTCAACAAAAATGCTGAAACTGCTTATAATGACAGTACCCGTTGCGGCTTTGGCAGGACTTATCGCATGGGCAATAGGACTGGCATTGTAAAAGTGTCGGCATCTGCAACAGTGTATAACCGGGTTAGATTGAACTAACAACGTGCCGCGGGCATAGTTTTAATTTGCAGGATATGGCATATTACAAAAACCGCTGTGGTGGCACAGCGGTTTTTGTGTTTCAGATTAAAGTCCGAATGAACTTACCCAGTCGGTCACATCGCTTTCAGCCGCCGATGAGGAAAATCTAATACCTTCCTGCCATGTACCGCCGTTTGCAGATTTTGCAAGCTCGGACGCACTGCTTCCGAGTCCCGATGACGCAGAGGTGCAGAAGGGTATAACGGTCTTGCCGTTAAAGTCGTTGGCTTTTACAAAGCTTGTCGTGACCCATGACGCTTCGCCCCACCAGATAGGATATCCCACGAATACCGTGTCATAATCCGACCAGTTTTCTGGTGTCGCATTGCTCAGCTCTACCGTTCTGTCGGCTGAGTCGTGCTCCTTGCATACGCGGCTGTCGCTGTTGTTGTAGTTTAAGTCCTCCGATGTGTAGGGCGTTGCGGGGGTTATCTCAAAAACATCTCCGCCTGTCGCTGTGGCAATGTGCTCAGCCACAGTTTTTGTACTGCCTGTGGCGGAGTAGTATGCCACAAGTACTTTTTTACCGTCAGTACTGTTGTCTGTATTGTCTGCTGTGCTGTCCGAAGAAACCTCTTTAGAGCTATCGGAAGATACATCGATGTTGTCGGTGGAGCTTTCGGTGCTGTTATCGGCGGAGGAGCTTGCAGTATCCGATGAACCGCTTTGTGCGGCAGAGCCGCTGTCTGCCGAAGACGTATTTGTATCGGCGCAGGCGCAGAGTGAAAGCGCACCCGCGAGAATGAATGATGTAAGTATCAGTTTTTTCATCTTTTTCTCTTGTTATTTAATATTTTTTATCCAGCTTTCAAGCTTTGATTTATCGGTCATGAGCTTTGCACCATTGAAGTGCAGATCAAGACCGTTTTTTACATTTGCGCCATTGCATTCAGTGGCGATATCCTTTAATGTGTGACCGAGCCAGCCACCGTTTGTTGCGAACGGATAAATTGTCTTTCCCGAAAGGTCATTGCTTTCGATGAATGTTTTTACCGCAGGCGCGAATGTGTACCACCATACAGGTGTGCCGAGTATTATAGTGTCGTACTGCGACAGGTCAACGTTTATCGGCTTTATCGGGGGCTTGTAGCCGTTTCTTATCTCGTTCTGACCCTGATCGACAACGGCATTGTAATCGCCCTCGTAAGGCGTGACTGTATCAATGACAGCAGTGTCGGCATTTAACTCTTTTGCTATATGAGCGGCTATATTTTTGGTGTTTCCTGTATAGGAATAATATACGACAAGTGTTTTCATATTACTTTTCCTCGGAATAAATTTCCTTGGCGTAATTGAAAGCCGCCCATGCCTTGGGCCAGCCTGCATAGAACGCAATATGTGTTATGGCTTCTGCCATTTCTTCTGACGTAACGCCGTTTTCTTTTGCGTGCATGATGTGATATTTGAGCGAGCTGTCGAGGATACCGCTTCCCATAAGAGCGGCTACTGTTACAAGACTTCTGTCACGGGCTGAGAGTTTGTCCTCTCTTGACCAAACTTCACCGAATAATACATCATCGTTAAGCTCTGCAAATTTCGGTGCAAATTCGCCGAGTGCATCTCTTCCTGCTGTTTGCTTTTTCATAAATGAGATTCTCCTTTATTTAAATTACAGTGCATTGTATTCTTTGTCCGAAACCTGTTCGCACCATTCGTTTGAGCATTCCTCGCCGGGCATTTCAACCGCAATATGTGAAAACCAGCTGTCCTTCTTTGCACCGTGCCAATGCTTTACGCCCTCGGGAATAACGATGACCGTACCGGGTACAAGGCTTACTGCGGCCTTGCCGTATTCCTGATACCAGCCCTCGCCTGCGGTGCAGATAAGTAGCTGACCGCCGCCTTTTTTAGCGTGGTGGATATGCCAGTTATTGCGGCAGCCCGGCTCAAAGGTTACATTTGCGAGGAATAATCCGTCCTCTGCCTTTGTCAGAGGATTCAAAAACGAATCCCCGATAAAATATTTTGCGTAAGCCGTGTTAGCCGCGCCTGTGCCGAACACGTTGAGCTTTTCAAATTCTTCTTTTGATAATGTTTTCATCTGTGATTCCTCCTGTTTTTTACGGTTTTCTTTCGCTGTGGCTATATTGTACAACCTGGAGCTTACTCCATGTCAAGGGGACAGAAAAAACTTTCACGGAATTATCACAATCGACAAATCGGTGGGGGAACGAGCAAATTCGCAGATGATCCCGACAATATGCATTTTTTCTTGACTATAAGCATTAATTAGTGTAAAATAAAACTGTATATAACTATAAAACGGGAATGAATCCGGAGGGTATAATTTATGCTTTTACATCAGGTAAAGCTGCCGCACTTCAAACATTCCGCCGAGAGTGAAACAGTAACGCTCCCACTGCCCGACAAGGTAGTGATAAGTATGGCTCAGCATCTCGGCGCACCGTGTACCCCGACAGTAAAGGTCGGCGACAAGGTGAAGATAGGAGATGTGATAGGCAGCAGTGAAGCGGCTATGTCCGCACCCGTTCACAGCAGTATATCGGGAACGGTAACGGCAATAACCGATGTCCTGCATATATCGGGCAGGAATATGCAGTCGGTCGTTATTGAGAATGACGGCCTCGAAGAAGTCAGCGACAGCGTCTGTCCGCCTACTGTAGAAAACAGAGAGCAGTTTTTGCAGGCGGTAAGAAACAGCGGCTCCATAGGTCTTGGCGGCGCAGGCTTTCCTACCTCGCTGAAGCTCGGCTTTGACCCCAAAGAAAAACAGCCTGATTTCCTTATTATAAACGGTGCGGAGTGCGAGCCTTACATAACCTCCGACTACCGTTGCTTTATGGAGGAGGGCGAGGACGTTCTTGAGGGTGTTTTGCTTATGCTGAAATATCTCGGTATACCGAAGTGCATTATCGGCATTGAAAAGAATAAGCCGAAGGCAATCGAGAAAATGACAAGGCTTTGCGAAAAGCACGACAACATCACAGTAAAGGCGCTTAAGTCAAGCTATCCGCAGGGTGCTGAGAAAACGCTTATTTTCAGCACGACAGGCAGAGTGGTAAAGGAAGGTACACTGCCTCTTGCAAGCGGCTGTATAGTGGTCAATTCCTCCACTGCGGCATTTATCGCACAGTATATAAGAACAGGTATGCCGCTCGTAAAAAGAAGAATAACCGTTGACGGAAATATTGTGAAGAAGCCGTCAAACTTCATTGTTCCCGTCGGAATGTCGATAGGCGAGATAGTGTATTATGCCGAGCTTTCCGACAAGCCCGACAGAATAATACTCGGCGGACCTATGATGGGTGCGTGTGCATTCGAGCCCGACTATCCGCTTTCCAAAACAAACAACGCAGTGCTTATGTTCGCAGACAGCCCCGTGTATGAGCCGTCCGAGTGCATACGCTGCGGCAAGTGCGTAAAAGCCTGCAGTATGAATCTTCTGCCGACAGAGCTTGAACACGCATTTGATATGAGGGACGCAAGGCAACTTGAAAAGCTGAAGGTAAACCTCTGCGTCAACTGCGGCGCTTGCAGCTTTGTCTGTCCGGCAAAGCGTAACCTTGCGGAAAAGAATCAGCTTGCAAAGGCATTTCTGCGTGAGCAGTCAACAAGGAAAGGAAAGTAAGGGTATAATATATGTCTAAACTTATAATAGAGCCGTCACCACACATAAAGTCGGGTGTTACGACTCAGAAGATAATGCTGAGCGTTATTATAGCACTGCTCCCCGCACTTGTTGCGTCTGTGTGGATCTTTGGACTGAGAGCGCTCATAATGACAGTAATATGCTGCACGTCCTGCGTGATTTTCGAGTGGGCTTGCAGAAAGATAATGAAAAGAAGCAACACGATAAGCGATCTGTCCGCTGTGGTAACAGGTATGCTCCTTGCGTTCAACCTGCCCGTCACATTGCCTTTTTATATGGCAATTATCGGTTGCTTTGTAGCAATAGTAATAGTAAAGCAGTTCTTCGGCGGTATCGGTCAGAACTTTGCAAACCCTGCAATAACCGGCAGAATAGTGCTTATGCTGTCGTTCACGTCCTATATGACGACATGGGCAGAGCCATTCTATTACAGAAATGCAGGAGAGATAGTAACTACATCGACACCTCTTGTAAGCGAAACTCCCGTTTCGCTCGCCGACCTGTTCTTCGGAACAACAGGCGGCTGTATCGGCGAAACCTGCGCTCTTGCACTGCTTATAGGCGGAATTTTCTTAGTAGCTGTCCGTGTAATATCGCCAGTAACGCCGCTGTGCTTCATCGGTACGGTGTTCGTGCTGTCGATATTCTCAAGCGGAAGCCTTGAGGGTGCATTAGCGTCTGTTCTTTCGGGCGGACTTCTGCTCGGTGCAATATTCATGGCTACCGACTATGCGACTACCCCCATCACCACAAAGGGCAGGATAATCTTCGGCATCGGCTGCGGACTTGTGACTATGCTCGTACGTTGCTTTGGCAGTATGCCTGAGGGCGTATCGTACTCGATACTGCTTATGAATATCCTTTCTCCGCTTATCGACCGCTTCACAGTGCCGAAGGCATTCGGTGCGGCACGTGAGCAGAAAGGCGGTAAGAAATGAACGTACTGAAAAAAATTAAGCCCGTGCTTGTATTGTCAATTATCTGTACTCTTATCTGCACACTGCTGATAGTTACATATAATCTGACTTATGTCGATACGTCCGGTGTACTGACGGATAATCTGAAAGCAGGCTGTATCGCCGCAGACGGCGAGGGCGAATATGCGCTTATCACAGATAAAGCGGCGGCAAAGCTGGACGGTGAAGAGTTTGATAATATCGTAAAGATAGTAAAGAACAAGACAAAAGGCACGTTCCTTTTTGAAACCGTTGTTGACGGCTATGCCGCAGATGGTATCGACGCAGTAATAGCGATAGACAAAAACGGCGCAGTAAGCGGTATAAGCATAATCGCACTCGGCGAAACTCCCGGTCTTGGCTCAAAAATAAACGACGATGCATTCCTGCAGAGGTTCTACGGTGTGAAGTCGGATATTTCGATAGTCAAGTCAGAGCCGAAAAACGAAAACGAGGTACAGGGAATTACAGGCTCGACGTTTTCTTCAAAAGGTATGGCGAAGGCTGTAAATCTTGCCGTAAAGGCATACTCGGTAATGGATAAGGAGGTACAGCCGAATGAGTAATCTGAAGGAATTTACCAAAGGACTTATAAAAGAAAATCCGAACATGGTAATGCTGCTCGGTATGTGTCCCACGCTCGCCATTACAACAATGGCGGCAAACGGTGTAGGTATGGGACTTTCCACAACGTTTGTACTTGTATGTTCAAATATAGTTATCTCTCTGCTTAAAAAAGTGATTCCCGACACGGTAAGACTTCCTGCATATATAGTTATAGTAGCAGGCTTTGTAACATTTGTAAGCCTTATATTACAGGCTTTCGCCCCCGATATTTATTCGAGCCTTGGTATGTACCTGAGCCTTATCACAGTTAACTGTATCATTCTCGGCAGAGCGGAAATGTTCGCATCTAAAAACAAGGTCATTCCGTCGATAATGGACGGTCTTGGAATGGGACTCGGCTTTACGCTGACACTTGTGCTTGTAGGCTCTGTCCGTGAGATATTCGGTTCGGGTCAGTGGTTCGGAATTACCGTAATGCCTGAATTTATAGAGCCTATGACGCTGTTCATTCTCCCCGCAGGCGGATTCTTTGTACTCGGTGCCGTTATAGCCGTTGTAAACCGCCTTATGAAGAAAAAGCCCCGTGAGATCGGCTGTCACAACTGCCCCAACGCAGAGGGCTGCCCCGGTGCCTGCGACAAGGCAAACAGTAACGGAGGTGAGCAGTAATGGAAATCGCAAAAAATCTGATGATAATACTGCTGACAGGCATTCTGACCGAGAACTTCGTATTATCGAAATTCCTCGGTATCTGCCCCTTCTTAGGCGTTTCAAAGAAGCTCGACAGCTCAATAGGCATGGGTGCGGCGGTTACATTCGTAATGGTCTGCGCAAGCCTTGTTACCTATCCTATCTACTACGGAATACTTGTTCCGCTCGGAATAGAGTATATGAATACGATAGCGTTTATCCTTGTGATAGCCGTATTCGTTCAGCTTGTTGAAATGGTGCTGAAAAAATATATGCCGCCGCTTTATAAGTCGCTCGGCGTGTATCTTCCCCTTATCACCACAAACTGTGCCGTACTCGGTGTTACACTGCTCAACCTTACAAAAGACTACGACCTTTTAGAGAGCGTTGTAAACTCGTTCGGTGCGGGTCTTGGCTTTATGATAGCTATGATAATATTCTCAGGTGTACGTTCAAGACTTGAACGCTGTGACATACCTAAGGCACTTCAGGGTGCGCCGATAACGCTTATGGCGGCTTCGATAGTATCGCTTGCTTTCATAGGCTTCGGCGGCGTAGTTGACGGAATTTTCGGCGGTTAAGCGAAAGGAAAGACGATGAAAGAATATATTTTACCTATACTTATATTTCTCGGCTTCGGCGCACTTTCGGGTATATTACTGCTGATAGCGTCAAAGGTGCTGGCTGTAAAGACCGATGAAACCGAGGCAAAGATAACCGAGGCACTTCCCGGTGCAAACTGCGGCGGATGCGGTTATTCGGGCTGTGCAGGCTATGCCGCCGCCGTAGCTCATGACGGCGCACCGACTAACCTGTGTAAGCCGGGCGGAGCGGATGTTATGAAGAAGATAAACGCAATAATGGGTACCGAGGGCGGAGAATTTATCCGTGAGGTAGCTTATGTGGCCTGCAACGGCTGCGAAAAAGCGACTAAGGACAGATTTACATTCACAGGAACAAAGTCCTGCGCCGCTGTTGAGAAATTCTACAACGGTAAGGGCGAATGCCGCTTCGGCTGTGACGGCTACGGCGACTGCGCAGCGGTTTGCGGTAATGACGCAATTACGATTGCTGACGGCGTTGCGGTGGTCGACCCTGCTAAGTGCGGCGGTTGCGGAAAGTGCGTTACCGCCTGTCCGAATCACCTTATATTCTTAAGGAAAGAAACAAGCACAGTAGCTCTGCGTTGCTCGTCAAAGGACAGCGGCAAGGTCACAAGAACGGTATGTACCAATGGTTGTATCGGTTGTAGGATATGCGAGAAAAAATGTCCTCACGGTGCGGTTATCGTTGCGGATAACCACGCTGTTATCGACTATGACAAATGTACCTCGTGCGGCACCTGTGTATCAGCCTGTCCGAGAAAGTGCCTTGTCAATATAACCTGCACACATTCCGATAAGGCGGAGCAGGCGGACAAATAATCCGATTATTTCAGGCAAACGAAAGGAAACCTACAAGAGATGTCAAAAGCAAAAAGAAAGAACAGCTCATACAAGAATGAACCTAAGAAACCCGTGATAAACAGCCGCAGTGACAGGATACGCTATGCGAACACTAAGCTGTATGACTGCCCGCTGTCAATAACATGGTTTCGTATATTCAAGACCGTGATAACGGTACTGCAGGCTGTTATGTCGGGCTACTCGGCTATAGTATGCATTGTGTCGGTATTTGCGTCATTCAGCGATGAAGTGCAAAAACAGGCAAATGCCGCCGCAATACCCGGCTTTATTGCATACAATATCGTAATGTCGGTACTGCTTGCGGCTGTTGTTCCTCTTTGCGTCATAATGTTCAGACAGCTTTCCGAGCTGACGCAAAAATCTTACGGTTTCCTTAAATTTTTCCTCATCTATACTTCTGCGGTAAACGCTGTAAGCACTTCGGCAAGCGAACTTTTCAGAGTTGCGCTGTTCAGCGGCGTTAAAGACTATGATGTCAGCATAACAAATATACTTTTTGCAATTTTCTCAGTAGTATTTATGGCAGTATGGCTCATTCTGAATTTAAGATATTTCAAAAACAGAAGGAGCCTTTTCAGTGATTGAAAGGACTTAACAAAATGGATGAAAACGCAAAAAAGAATGAACGTGAATTAAGAAAATATCATGTAAAGTTCAGAATGGATTATTATCCGTTACCGCTGAGGTGGTTTAAATTTTTCCGCTATGTGTCAATGATACTCAATATCATAAACTGCATATCTGGTATAATCGGTTATATTCTTATAGCCGCCACAATTAACAATCCCGAAGCCATCGAAAAGATACAGGTTGCCTTTGCCGAAATATCCGGAATGTCCGGAATGAATATAGAATTATTCACGGTAATCGCCGTAGCGGATTTTCTGGTAACGGTCTATCTTCTTGTGCTGTGTGTGCTTGTGTTCAAAAGAATGGGTACGCTTGCAGTGTCGGGATATAATCTGATAGTCACATTTCTGATTTCTGTTCCTGTTATAAACGGCGTGCGACAGCTTATGTCGGGATGTCTTAATGCTATGGTCAATCCGGAGGTTTATACATTCGGCGGCACTGTCAGAAATATAATAGTGAGCGTTGTATTTTCGGGCGTCGCATCACTGCTTAATTACATTTATTTCAGAAAGCGTAAGAGCCTGTTTACAGACCACCCCGAAATTGACGATTTTGAGATCGACAACGGAAGCGTTCAGCTTCAGCACTATGACGAATGCCCGTTCTGCCACGCAAAGATAAACGGCAATTCGTCTTTCTGCGAGCATTGCGGAAGAAATTTCACCGAACCGGCGGATAACGGTGAGGATAATTCCCGGAAGGAATAAAAAATAATGAAAGTTACAGAGTTGTTTTCACTCGGAGCAAATGAAATTAAAAACCGTCTGCCTATGGCAACTGCGGCAAAGTTTTCTACTCAGAAGATAGAGGGCAAAAGCGGAAAAAGTCTGCTCGTCGCCTGCATATCACGATATAATTGCCGTATCATTCCGATAGCGGCAATCATAATGATAATATGCACGTTTATGTCGGTTCTGTTCGAGAATGTGATCACCGACGGCGGCTCGGCTGAGATTGCAGGAGAGGTACTGATACTGTTTACAGCAGTGTGCGGTGTAGGATTCGGATTTTATTTCAGCGGAAAATACCCGTCATATTACCCTTATGTATTCTGGGGACTTTATTTGATTTCATACTGTATAAAGGTCACAGGCTGTATTTCCGGGGCGGCGGGACTTTCACAGACGGCGGTAACTATAATGGTGTTTGCCGCAGTACCTGTGTTTGCACCTGCTACATCGGCGTTCTTCCTCGGAATAATCCCGGTGTGGTATACGATACTCTGTTGTGTGAACAACGTTTCGGGTTATTATCCGTTTACCGTGTGGGGAATGGCATTACTCGGCTTTTTCATCTCCTGCTCGGTGTACAGCCTTTACACCGCCAGAATGATAAACTCAAAGCGTATAAAGGACGACAGGCAGAGAATGAAGATGTCGGCGGTCATGGACAGCCGTACCGATCTATACAACAGGGCATACGGAATAGAAAAGGCAACCGAGCTTTTAAGGACGGGAAACAGCGTTGCACTGCTTCTTGTTGATATAGATAACTTTGCAGAGTACAACAGGCTTTACGGTACAGAAAAGTCGGACGAGGTGTTGTCGAATGTGGCAAACTGCGTAAAGATAATATCAAAATCAAGAACCGATATCACCTGCCGTTATGAAAGCGATAAGATACTTGTGTGTCTGCCGGTAAATACGGACAAGGAGGCAATAGTACTCAGCGAAGAGATAAGAAGCGCCATAAGGGATATGAAGATACCTTTTCCCCAGGCACGGCGCTATCACAGTATAACCGTTACGGTCAGTGCCGCAAGGGGTATGCCGGGTGATACATATGACGATATATATGAAAGGGCTATGCGTTCACAGAATGTTGCAAAGCGTATAGGGGGAAACTGTATAGCGTTCAAGGAGCATACGTTCAGACCCGATGGGGAGAAATGACAATAAGAATGAAGCTGTGATGAAATGCAAAAATTTCATCACAGCTTCATTTTTATGTCCGTGCGAATACGGCAAAGTCGACTGCCGCAGGGTCGCAGTTTTCTATTGTATGATATATTTCCGTAAGCGTCGAGCCTGTGGTAGTAACATCGTCAATTACAAGAATGTGTTTGCCTTTAAGGGCGTTCTCATCGGTAACGGCAAAGCAACCCTTAAGATTTACAAGACGCTTTTCTCTGCCAAGGGATTTCTGCTGGGCTGTCTTTTTGATTTTGGCGACTGCGCTTACTGTCGGTATACCTGTAAGCTCGGTTATCTCACGGCATATCTTTTCTGTATGGCAGTAGCCTTTTTTCACTTTATCGCTGTGGTATATCGGCACAGGGAGAAGAACATCGGGCAATGTGTCGTAGCTTTCCGTGATCTTTCGCATAAGCGTGTACGCCATAAAGCTGAGCTTGCTTCCGTCACGGTTCCGCTTTGCTCCTAAAACTATATGTTCTGCACTGCCGCTATATCTGCATACACTGATAAGCCTGCCGCCGCAGAGGGCTTCTTCTTTGTTGCTGTATTGAAATTTGTCAGCACAGTCATTGCAGATATAATCCATTCTTCCTATGACTTTGTTGCACACAGGACAGCGGTTTGGAAAGAAGAAATCAAGCAGTATCCTTTTAAGCTCGTATTTATTCATCATCATTTTCGTCTATAAACGGATTGCGTATCTTTGTCGGTTTTATTATGCCGTCAAGCAGGCGCTTGGCAGTGCTCCTGCTTACCGCACTGTCCGAACGTCTGCGTCTGTCGGAGCCCGGTATATCCTCGCTGTCTGTAAGGTCGTCAATGCTCGGTGCGTCAAGTTTTATCACAGGTGCGGCATGGTCGGGCACTCTGTACTTTGGCTTGGGCAATTCTGTTACGGCAGGCTTTTCTGCCTTTTCGGATACCTCTGGGACAGGTGATGACGGGAGTATGTCAAAGTCATCGGTTGTCAGGCGTTCGCCGTCACTGCGTATTTCTGGGTACAGTTCTGTAAGGCCATCGGATTGATCTGACTGCGTTGTTTCAATCGTGTGTCTGTACATATTTGCGGCATAGTTGCTCTTTGGGGTAGCTGTTTTTCTGATGCTGTAATCGGCTTTCGCAAATTCGCCCGCAAAGCCTGTATCTATGGCAGAGCTGTTTTCTTTGCCGAAAGAGGAGTTTTCATATGCGTTGCTGTCGGGCGCACGGTTTTCGTCCGGATGCGGTACGCTTGTTTCCGGCTCGTCAGAAGAGCCAAAGCTGAAAATGTCGTCAAGCGGCTTGAAGTCGTGGTCGGCCGTGACCTTTTCAAGCTTTGATATTTCTTCATCAAATGCGCCGTCAAACGGATTGTCGAATACGGTTACGTCAAGACTTCCAGCTTCCTCCGCCTTCATAACGTGAACCGGCTGTTTTGGCACGGCGTCAGTTATAGGCTCCGGCGGCTGTGACAACATTCTTTCCTGCTCACGTTCGAGTAATTCACGTTCCTGTTCCTGCTTTCTGCGGCGCTTCTCCTGCTCGTAAAGTACACTGCGGTCAACACGTTCAAATACGAACGGCTTTACTTCCGGTTGCTTCTGAGCATTGTTCTGTTTGTCGTCAGATGCCTGTTCCGGCTGCTTTTCTGCGGGAGGCTCAGGCGGTTTCACAGGTGCAAAATGCAGGTCGTGAGAGTAGTTTTCAAACTCCCGGAACTCCGCAACGCTCAGCGTATTATGCAGAATACTTTCCTTTATTGCCATAAAGCTCTGATACCATTCGGCAAAATCGCGCTGTGTCAGGTCAACGTTTATGCGCTTTGACATATATGTGTACAGCTCTTTTGTCATATCCTCGAGCTGTCTTATCTCATCTGCCGTTCTCGGCGGGGTGGTAGTGCTCAGTTCAAGACAGGTTCTGCCGCCCGGCTGTGCCTTATCACAGTAATCGTAATCATAGTCCTTGTCACGCAGGTAATATTCGCCGCAACGTGCACAGCGCTGTAATATTCCTCCGCTTTCAAGCAAAAGGTCGATTTCAAGGTCGATGACCGCTTTAAAGCTGTCGGAAACATATACCTTCTTCGGCAGAGAACGCATTGTTGTTATGATAGTGTTCAGCACCGAATCAGGCTTTTCAGGAATATAATTCTTTACCTTTGCAAATACGTCCATTGCCTCGCTGTCTGAGTGCATCGGAGAAAAAGGACGGTGTACCATATCGTCATAGTCGATATCGGGCAGTGCCGAGCCTGCTATAGCTTTTGAGATATTGGAGGTTATGAACGGCGCTGACGGCAGTCTGCCGACTGTATATACCTTTGCTGCTGTGAAGCACTCGGTGGGGTAGCCCATCTCGTTTGCGGCTACGCTGAAGGTAAGGTCGAAGTAATCACGTTTTGCATAAGCCTGCTCAAGGGTCGCTTTTTCGCCGAATACAAAATCTATCTTTTTCTTAGCATAATCCTGAAGCTGAAGAAGGCTCACCCAACGGTTTACCGCTTTGTTGTGGCGGTATTCGGTAAGCCTTGTGAAGATAAGTTTATCAAAAGGATTTTTCGCATTTATCAGTTCATTCCACAGCGATGATATGCCAAGCCCCTTTTCTCTGCAAAGATATTCGATAAAAAGATCCTGTACGACTTTTTCGTAAATGCCGTGGATATTCGCTTCTACATATTTGTGGCACGCGCCAAGGGAGTTACGAAGTGCAACTATATCTTCAAGACGGTATTCGCCGTTTGTCATACAGCGCTTGCAGTAATCCGTACAACGTTTGATAAAGCCTGAAAAGTCATAGTCCGCAAACTTAAGGACAGACTGCGGATAGTTAAGCGTATATATTTCACTTGAATTTATGCCTGTCAGGTTTACTGTACGTCTGATGCTCATATCCGCATATCCTTTCCTTTTATTCCAATCAATAATTTTCCTCTTCGGCTGTATCGTCTGCAACTGCGTCAAAGTTGAATTCTCGTTTTCTTCCGTCAACATAGAGAGTATGTTTGTCTTTCCATGTCACATCGGCAGGCTTGTTGTAGTCGGAAGTGATTATATGAAGTCCGTTCATGGCGTTTCTGCACTCAAGGAACGGAAGGCTGATATCTCTGTCTGCCTGTTCGAGATAGAATGATACAGAACGGCTTGCATCGCTCTCAGGGTCAACATAGAGTACTATTCTGTACTGCTTGTCGGGAGAGTAGCGGTAGCTTGTGCTTCTTCTTGAAAGATCAACGTCCATAAGGGTGATATTGCCGAACAGCATCTTGAATGTGAGGTATACAAGTATTCCGACGACATACATTATAAGGTAGATAGTGCCGAGGACTATCTTTGTAGTTTCGCCCATTCCCGAAAGGAAGAAGATAAGTACGCTTACAACTATAGGAGGTATAGCCGCAAACCAGTTGCCGAATCCGAACAGCAGTATTGCAAAGGCGATAAACGGCGATATTATTGCAACGATTCTTGTTATTATCTGCTTTCTTGTGAACAGCATAATTCCGAAGAATATCAGGTTTATGAAAATGTACAGAGTTACGAGCGCACCCTGATGAGTCGGCTCAAGGTAATAGCACATCATCAGCCATGCCACAAATCCGAGAAATACCGGGTAGCCGAGCGACAGCACGGACACGCCGAGTTTAAACCATCTATTTGTTAAAAAGTTGATTACTTTTTCCATTTGCTTTCCTTTCAGTTTTGCAAAATGCAAACGTTTGTTTTACAGCATTACTTATTATATTTTATACTAAATCGCAGTAAATTTCAAGACTTATTTCGATATAGGAAGGTTTTTTAGGGTATAAAGCGGGTTTTGTATGTAGTTATTTGCTGAAAACAAAGGCGGTAACCTAAAGAGTTTCGGAAAAATGTGAAAAAACTCGCCGAAAACGTCGGAATTTTGTGAAAATACAGCTGAAAATCGGCGGAATTTTGTGAACAAGCATCCGCAAACCAGCATAAATAAAAGACCCGACAGGGTTTAGCCCGTCGGGTCGGATTTGTTCTGGCGTTTGGTTACATTTTTATGCTATCGACCATGCGCTTCCTTTAAGCTGTTTATCAACCATGTCGGTATAGATACCGCCGTTTTTGTAAAGCTCATCGGGTGCGCCCTGCTCGGCTACGGTACCGCCTGCCAGCACTACTATCTTATCTGCGCCTGCAACGGTTCTCATGCGGTGGGCGATGACAAGAACGGTTTTATCCTTGATAAGACGGGATAAGGCTGACTGGATAAGCGTTTCGTTCTCAACATCAAGAGAAGCGGTGGCTTCATCAAGCAGGACTATAGGTGAATTTTTAAGGAATGCTCTTGCAATGGAGATACGCTGACGTTCGCCGCCTGAAAGCTCACAGCCGTTTTCGCCGATCATACTGTTCCACTTTTCGGGGAGCTTTTCCGCAAATTCATCGCAGTTGGCAAGCTTTGCGGCGGCAATTACCTCTTCGTCGGTTGCGTCCTTTCTGCCTATGCGGATATTTTCAAGTATCGTATTGTTGAAAAGCGTTACGTCCTGGAATACGATAGAATAGAGCGAAAGCAGTGTTTCAGGGTCTATCTTTGATACGTCCATTCCGCCGACTGTGACCTTACCAGTGTCAGAATCCCAGAAACGTGCGGCAAGTCTTGAAACGGTCGTTTTACCGCCGCCGGACGGTCCGACAAGAGCGGTGACTTCGCCCTGCTTTGCGGTAAAGCTTACATTGTGCAGTATATTTTCGCCGTCCTTATATGAGAAGCTAACGTTATCAAAGCATATATCACAGCCGTTGTTGGTAAGCTTGTCAGTACCTGCCTGCTCATCGTGAAGAAGTATTTCGTTCATTCTTGCTATATTCGTATCTGCACTGATTACTGCGGCAAGGTTCTGTAAAGCCGCCTGTAACGGTTCGTAAAGACGTGACGCTACCAGTAAGAACATGAAGAAGGTAAGCAGATCGATACCGCCTGATGAAATCAGTATACCGCCGACAAGGGCTACAGTACCTATACCGAGTTTAAGTATGGTGCACGATGAAGTAACGAATGACGCAGTTGTGAACTCTGCTGTAGTCGCACAGTGTTCTACCGCTTTTATCTTTTTGGTTACGCCTTTGAGGTAATCTTTCTCGGCGTTGTTTGCCTTAAGGTCGGTGATAGTTTCGATGCACTCCTGTATCCCGTCGGCACAGTCAAGCTTTGCTTTCATATTCTTGCGGGCGGCATTTTTCTGTATCTTCTTTGACGAGATCATTATGATAAACGAAACCGGCACTACCCAGAATGCCGCAAGAGCCATTCTCCAGTCAAATATAAACAGTGAAAGCGCTATAAGTACGGTTGATATTATCGAGCCGACAAGTTCGGGGATAAAGTGCGAAAATGCCGTTTCAAGGAAGGCACAGTCTGCCATGAACGCCGAGCTTAAATCGGCAAGGTCACGCTTTGCAAAGAATGAAAGAGGAAGCTTTCTCAGTTTTTCCGCAAGTGATATCCTTCTTACTCCGCTTTCTATATATGTCGCAAAGTATGTGCAGTTATACTGCAACAATGCTGCGAATGCGATAAACGCAAGACAAAGCACTATTCCTGTTATATAGAACCAAATTCTCTCTCCCGTAATCGTTCCTTCCATAAGGTCGTTTACCATAAAATAAAGCAGTGCGACAGGTGGCATAAACGACAGGTTCTGTAACACGCAGGCAAGACAGCCTTTTACAAGATCCTTTGCACCCTGTTTTGAAAGTGCATATTTTCTCATAAGTTTCTCTATCATACGGTTGCCTCCTTTACCTTCCAGTCGGCTGAGGTTTCATATTCGCCGAGCATTTTTGCAAACAGTCCGCCGCCTGAGGTAAGTTCATTTGCAGTACCGCTCTCGGCAATCTTTCCGTCGCTAAGAACGAATATTTCGTCTGCACCGAGTACGGTTGTAAGTCTATGCGCTATCATAATAACTGTTCTGCCCTCGGACAGTTTGCTCATAGCCTGCTGTACTCTGACCTCATTATCCGGGTCGGCGAATGCGGTCGCTTCGTCCATTATTACTATCGGTGCGTTTTTCAGCATTACTCTGGCTATGGCTATTCTCTGTTGTTCACCGCCTGAAAGATATATGCCGTCAGTGCCTATAACCGTGTTTTCTCTGTCGGGGAGCTTTTCGATTATATCAATGCACTGTGCGTTTTCAAGCGCCGCCATAACTTCATCGTGAGAGGCTGTGGGTCTGCCCATAAGTACGTTTTCATAGATAGTGCCCTTTATAAGCCTGCTGTTCTGGAACACAAAAGAAACAGTGTCCATGAGGGTATCCTTCGGGATATCCTTAACGTTTCTGCCGCCGACCAGAACGTCGCCCTTATCTGCGTCGAAAAAACGTACTGCAAGCTCGGCGAGTGTTGTCTTACCGCTGCCGGACGGTCCGACAAAGGCAGCGGTCTGTCCCGGCTCGACTTTAAGCGAAACGTCTTTTATTACATCGTTCTTCTTATCGTATGAGAATGTTACATTTTTAAATTCTACCGAGCTGTCGGCAGGGGTAACTCCTGCGCCCTCTGGCAGAGGGGTTTTGCCGAGAATGGTATCGATTCTGCTGAATGCATCGGCAACTATCATTTCGTTTTCGCTTGACATCATTATCTTTGTAAGCGTTGTCGCAATGATAGGTGTGAATATAATGTAGAATATCAGGTTGAGCAGGAATGTGCCGTCAACTCCGCCCTGCGTGAATATGATGCCCGCCAGGATAAGAAGTGCAAATATGCCGTTAATGGCGGTGGTGTAGACTATCATAGGTATGCGGAGCTGCTTTGTATATGCGATTACCCATTCACCGTAAAGGTCTATAGACGTTTTGAACTTCTTGAACGAGAATACAGTCTGACCGAATGTTTTTACAACCGGAATACCTCTTATGTATTCAACCGCTTCGTTTGACATATCGTCAAGGGCATTCTGGTATTCTTTCATCTTTCTCTGCATTTCTTTACCCGTCATACTCATCATTATAAAGAATGAAAGAGCAACGGGGATAAGACTGATAAGACCGAGCCTCCAGTCAAATATGAACAGAAAAGCCAGCATTACAACAGGTGTTGCTATCGAGCCTGCCTTGTCGGGGAGCTGGTGGGCAAGATATGTTTCGGTGGCGGCGGGCGCTTCGGTCACTGTTTTTCTGAGCTTACCGCTGCCTATCTTTTCAATAGTGCCTATCGGAAGCTTTGTTATATGGGTGATCGTTTCAATGCGTAAATTTGTCGCAACCCGGAATGCTCCCAGATGCGAGCACATAAGAGCGCAGATATAAACCAGCATTGAACCGATACCCCAGATCACAGCCGCCCAGCCGTTTGCGGCAATATCGGTTGCCTTGGAAAAATCGGGGTTTACTTCGATCACCTGCTTTATGATAAGCCAAAGGTGAACGAAAGGCATTAAAGCCATTGCCGCACTTATTGCAGAGAATATCCATGAAAGATACAGCAGTATCTTCCGGCTTCCTGCGTAAGACAGCAGTCGCGAAAGGTTTGATTGCTTCTTCAAAATTGATCCCTCCGGAAAAACAAAGTATGTTAGGTTAAACTAACCATTTACCGTAATTAAACGCATAAAAGCAAAGCCCTTATGCGTATTACTTATAAAGTCAATCGGTCTGTCCCATTATTTTGAGCCAGCCTGCAGTGTAGAAATCACGCATTTCCATAAGATAGGTTTCAGCCTCGTTATAAGGCACATCATGTATGATAAGCTCAAAAAAAAGTGTTTATCATACCGGTCGCTATGATATGCTCAAGACGCGGGTCGATATGCTTCATACAATAACCTGCCTCTTCTGCGGTCTGCTGATAGGCGTGTGTCGCCTCGACCTCCATTGCCGCCATTTCGTCGACCATTGAAGAATAACTTGTTCCGTCACTGCGGGTGAGGATAATGCGCATTTCATCTATATGCTCATAGCAGTAATCCAGAATGTCATGCAGGCAGTCGCCGGAAGCCTGTCCTACACGGGTACGCTGGATATCGGCGGGGAGACCCTGAAACTCAGTCTGAGTTTTGATATATCTGTTCATAACGGTTTCATAATGGGGTTTGACAATAGCGTCAAACAAACCTGCTTTATCTCCGAAACGTACATAGATCGAGTTAGTACTTGTGCCGGCGTTTTTCGCTATGGTACGCAACGAAGCGTCCTTGAAGCCTTTCTCGAGAAATTCTGCTTTCGCACATTCTATCAGCTTGTCGTATACGCCCTCTATCTGCTTTGCCATAACTTCACCACCAATCATAACAGTGTTTCATAACGCTGTTATGATTTTATCACAAAAAAATACGGTTGTCAATAGGTTAACATGAAAAAAATACAGCCGCGGGTTTTCCGCGGCTGTCAGCTTGTAGAAAAAGTCTGTTTTTTATAAGATAATGCGAATTCTCTATCCCTAACCCCAAACCCCTTCCCCGTGGGAAGGGGCTATTTTGCTGGGGCTACCGCCCCTAGACCCTGTCGGGGGCTACGCCCCTGCGACCCCATTTTCAGAAAATACAAAGGTTTATCGACAGACTGACAGCCGCGGGTTTTCCGCGGCTGTGCTTTAGTTGTTGTTTATATCGGGAAATTATTTCAGGAAGCCCTCTATGATCTTTTCTTCAGCTTCTTCTCTTGTAAGTCCGAGAGAGCAGAGCTTCAATATCTGTTCGCCGGCGATTTTGCCGATTGCAGCCTCGTGGATAAGCTGAGCGTCAACATTTGCGGCGTTAAGCGCAGGCTGAGCGTCAACCTTGCCGTTATCCGCAAGAATCGCATCGCACGCAGAGTGACCTGTACAACGATTGTTGCCCTCTACTACCGAATAGAAGGCCTGATGAGAATTTCCTCTTGCGACAGAACGTGAAACAAGGTCTGCACCGCTGTCCTCGCCGTTGAGCTCAACGTGGAACTTTGTGGTTGCCTGCTCGTCACCGTCGGTCATTATACGCTCACGGACGACTATCTTTGCACCCTTGCCGAGTACTGCCGAGGTGCTTCTTGTTGTGCTGTCAACTCCGCGGAGCTGAACCGTATCCATTTCAAGATATGAATCTTCGCCGAGAACGCAGTCGGTAACGGGGTCGATTTTCTTAAGTCCCGTGCCTTTTCCTGTACCGATATGCTTTTCCTTATAAAGTACCTTTGAGCCTTTTTCGAGGAAGAAGCGGTGTATGCCGTTGTGGCGTGCCTGTTCTTCGCCGTCGTTGTGTACGCCGCAGCCTGCTACGATAACCACGTCGGCGCCCTCGCCGATATAGAAGTCGTTATACACAAGGTCGTCTACGTCGCTGTGGGTGACGCAGGCGGGAATATAAACCGTTTCACCGACAGTAAAGGGCTTTACACGGATATTTATTCCGGGCTTGTCGTCCTTTGATTCGATGGTGATATTTTCTGATGATTTTCTTCCTGCGCATTTGCTGTCCTCACGGATATTGTATGCACCGTTGAAGCCGGTAACTTCATCATAATCGGAAATGATCTTCAGCATTTCGGCTGTTGTACCGTTGAAATTTACGTCCATTATATTGCTCACTGACAACCGCCTCCGTTTCTCTGCGGACATCTGCACGCATATTCTCCGCCCAGAAGCCTCGGGAGTATCTCTTCTCTCGATCCTGCAGTGCGTACTGCACCATCCGCTACTACGACAATTTCATCGGCGATCGAAAGAATACGCTCCTGATGTGAAATTATAACAAGTGAGCCTGTCGTACCGTTTCTTATTTCTTCAAAGGTTTCTACAAGTCTTGCAAAGCTCCACAGGTCGATTCCTGCCTCAGGTTCATCGAAAACCGAAAGCTTTGCATTTCGTGCGAGTACGGTTGCAATTTCGATGCGCTTTGCCTCACCGCCCGATAAGGCACCGCTCATCTCTCTGTCAATGTATTCATCGGCGCACAGTCCGACCTTGCCGAGCAGAGCGCATAACTCATTGTGACCGAGCTTTCCGCCGGCTGCAAGCTCCAGAAGATCTCTTACGGTCAGTCCCTTGAAACGCACAGGCTGTTGGAAAGCATAAGCTACGCCAAGCTTTGCCCTGCCGGTGATATCTGTGTCGGTGATATCCGTACCGTCAAGTATAATCCTGCCTGATGTCGGCTTTTCAACGCCTGCGATCAGCTTTGCAAGCGAGGTTTTACCGCCGCCGTTCGGCCCTGTGATAACCGTAAGTCTGCTGTCAAGCTTACAGCTTATGCCTTTTATAATAGGTTCTCCGCTTGGAAGCTGCCATTTTACGTCCTTGAATTCCAGCAAAGTATTTACCCCTTTCATATTTTATCATATTATCGTACCACAATAGTGCGGCTATGTCAAGAGATGTCGTCTATTGAATTTTTCCCGGTTTTGTGATAAAATATTATGATATAATTTCGGAAAGGGCGGTATATGGGCATGAAAGTTTCCATCATTGATAACAGTCTGTGTGATTCATCATTTGTAAAGGAAGTAAGACCTGAGGAGATACAGGCTTATATGAACTCACTGCACGAATTCGGGGTTTCGTATATTGAGATGATCACGGATACTTTTATTATGCTTCCACCCGCAAGCGATATGTCAAAGGTTATTCTCCGTATGACATCGGTCAGAGATCTGCTGTATATAAATTCGTTCAATTTTGCCTATGTGGTTGTGCCTGCACAGTTTACCGACCTTGTTACAAAGATAGAAAGACCCGTCATATCAGAGATCTGTCTGCACGGCGGGGATGTTATGAGAGCTATGGAGATATTTGAAAAGAATTTCGAGCTTGATAATGTTTCAATGGTGCGCTTTGTTGATGATTTCAGAGAAACGCCGCAGGAAATGGCGATGCTGATAAGAGAGTACCGTGACAAGTATTTCCGCCCTATAGATATCTGTCCGACAAACAAGTATACAAATGCAGTGAACGAGGCGGTAGCGGCGGTTATCGCAAAGACGGACTGCCTTACTATGCGGTTCGGCGGATATGATAAATATGCCGAGCTTCAGGACTATACGATTTCGCTTGCGACGCTGTTCGGTGTAGCGCCGTCGCCACAGATGGTAATGGCACTGTACAAGTGCGGTTGCCTGTATGGAATGATATACGGCAGACGTGCGGAAAGTTCGCTTGACTCTCTGAGAGCGGGACAGATTTCTCCGCATTATGTTCAGAATGTTGACAGATACAAGCCGGTAATGCCGAATGAGCGCACAACACTCAGCTCTTATGTCCGTCCGCCTGACAGGGAAGAAAGCAAAGGCGGAAAACTGCTTTACAAGAAGCTGCGCAGTATGATGGTTGACGCAAAGACGGCAGAGGAGCTAGAAGAAGAAATAGATGAGTTTTGTACACAACTTTATAATAAGCGCGATAATAAAAAATCATAAAAAGACTATATGAATAAAAAATTCGTGAAAATCACAGTCTATATAGTGTAATATGACGAAAAATCCGACGCGGTAAAAAAGTACTTTTAATTTTTCCGCAGATATGCTATAATAAAGCTATGCTGTGTCGGTATGCTTTGATGTAATTTGCCGGTATGGTACTCTATTAAAATTTCAAGCCGTTTTACGGCATTTCTATAATTTCTTTACATATTTTATCGAATCGAGGAAGTGTGACTTTTGGAAAAGTTTATTATAAAAGGCGGTACTCCGCTTAAAGGCGAAGTACAGATAAGCGGTGCCAAGAATGCGGCAGTCGCTATAATACCTGCGGCAATACTGGCGGCAGACAAGTGTGTGCTTGAAAATGTTCCGTCAATAAGCGACGTTGAGGTGGCGCTTGAGATACTCTCAAGTATGGGCGCTGAGATAAAAAGGCTCAGCAAGTCAAAGATAGAGGTCGATACCTCAAGAATAACAGATGGCACAGTGCCCTATGATCTTGCACGTTCAACAAGAGGAAGCAGTTACTTTCTGGGTGCACTGCTCGGCAGATTCAAAAAGGCTAGCGTTCCGCTTCCCGGCGGTTGCGACTTAGGAAGCAGACCTATTGATCAGCATATCAAGTGTTTTGAGGCGCTTGGCGCTAAGGCTGATATCAAGCATGGAATAGTAGATCTTTCAGCGGACAAGCTGATCGGTACACAGATATATTTTGATAAAGTTACAGTCGGCGGAACGATAAACGCACTCCTTGCCTGTGCACAGGCAGAGGGACTGACGATAATCGAAAATGCCGCCAAGGAGCCTCATATTGTCGACCTTGCGAATTTTCTCAATTCAATGGGTGCGGATATAATGGGCGCAGGCACGGATGTTATTAAGGTAAAGGGAGTGTCAAAGCTCCACGGAACAGAATATTCGGTTATTCCCGATCAGATAGAAGCGGGAACATTTATGGTAGCCGCAGCGGCGACCTGCGGTGATATTACACTTAAAAACGTAATACCTAAGCACCTTGAGCCTATCACGGCAAAGCTCCGCAAGATAGGCGTATATGTTGAAATTGAAGATGAAACCGACAATGTAAGAGTAGTCGGCAGACCTCATTATGAGGGAACTGATATAAAGACATCGCCTCACCCCGGCTTTCCGACCGATATGCAGCCTCAGATGACGACCCTGCTTGCTATGGCAAACGGCACAAGTATGGTGACAGAAAGTATATTCGATACACGTTTCAAGTATGTCGATGAGCTTCGCAGAATGGGTGCGGATATTACCGTTGACAGCAGAGTAGCGGTAGTAAGAGGCGTTGACCACCTTACAGGCGCTCCCGTAAAGGCAAGCGACTTAAGAGCGGGTGCGGCACTTATCATAGCCGGACTTGCGGCTCAGGGAACAACAGAGATAGAAGATATCCACCATATTGAGCGTGGATATGAAAATATGGAAATCAAGCTGAGGGAGCTCGGCGCCGATATAGTAAAGCGCTATTATCCCGATGACGAAAAGATGAGAAAGGCTCTCTGATGGCACGAGTTGTTCCTGTATGCTCTTCGAGTAAGGGCAACAGCGTTTTTGTCGGTGACAGCACTTCAGGCGTTCTTATCGACGCAGGGTGCAGTTTCAAGGCACTGAAAGACGGGCTGGCATTGTGCGGCATTCCGTTTGAGGCAGTAAAGGCAGTACTCGTTACACATGAGCATATCGACCATACGAAAGCGCTCGGGCAGATAACCAAAAGAACAAGGGTTCCTGTTTATGCGTCCTACGGTACATCGGAAAGACTGTTCAAGGATAATCTGGTCGAACAGTCAGCAGTAATACATCCGCTTTCGGAAATAAAGAGTGTGCCAGTCGATATGGATATCGGTTTTTTCCACACACCGCACGATGCGGCTGAGAGCGTGGGATATACGCTGAAGTTCAGGGATTGTAAAGTGGCGTGCTGCACCGATCTCGGATATGTAACAGACGAGGTAAGGGACAATCTGATGGGCAGTGATACGGTTTATATTGAAGCTAATTATGATCCTAAGCTTCTTAATGTAAATCCGAAATATCCGCCGTATCTGAAAACCAGAATATCTGGAGATCACGGGCACCTTTCAAATATGAGTTCCGCTGAATTTTGCAGTGAGCTTGTCGAAAAGGGTGCAAGACGGTTGATACTCGGTCATTTAAGCCAGGAAAACAATACTCCGAAAATTGCATATGACGCAGTAGAACTTAAGCTCAACAGCTGCGGTATGAAATGCGGAGTTGATTATACACTTGATGTTGCGCCTGTCGTGACACAGGGAAAATACATAATTATATAACAGATATGCACTGCATTTCCTGCTTGGTAGTAACTTTGCAGTTGTGCTGTGCTTTATTTTTTTATTATGAAAGGAACAATTTATGACAGTATACCTAATACTTATGTTACTGGTTGTCGCACTCGCCTATCCGCTTATTGAACATAAGCCGAGCGTCGGCAAAAAGCTGTGCTATGTACTTGTGACATTTGCCGCAATGTATTTTATCAGCATTTTCAGATACGGACTCGGAAATGACTACTATTCGTATATTTACATTTTCAGAAATATAAAGGATGCGTCCGGGCTTGCAATATTCAACCTCGGATATGAACCGGCGTTCACATTGATAACTAAACTCATATCGCTGTTTACCGCAGATGTAAATGTAATGTATGCGATATATGCCTTGCTAATCCTTGTGCCGACAGCCTATGCTATATTCCGCTACAGTGAAAATATCTGGATGTCGACAATGATGTTCATTTCACTTACGTTCTTCTATTGCTCACTCAGCTTTATCCGCCAGTCTATAGCATTTGCAATTATTCTGTGCGCATATAAGTTTATGAAAGAGCGCAATCACTTTATGGTATTGCTGTCCATTTTCATTGCCTGCCTGTTCCACAGCACGGTTATAATAATGATACCCGTATATCTTATTGCGGCTTTTATAAAGCCTACAAAGATAACTATACCGGTATACGGCGTACTTACAGCGCTTGTGTATTTCCTTTCCTGGCCGATACTCAGGTTGGCGGTACTGATATTGCCGCAGTATAAGGGATATCTGGAACTCAATTTTATAACAGACGGTTACAGCCCCATTTATCTGATAGTACCCGCAATTATTGCGGCGCTTGCTATTGCTGCGCATTTCACCGGATACGGAAAGGCATACCCGAAAGAGTCTGCTCTCTTTACAAACTTTGCTGTATTCAATTTCATTATCTGGTTTATTGCGACAAAGCACTTTGTTATTGAACGATTCTCAATGTACCTTTACATTATGATGATAATGTTCATACCGTCGATCGCAAGATACTATTTCAACTGCGCAAAGGTATATATGGCAAGAAGAAACAACCCCGATGCGGTTGTTGAATTTGATAAGACCGTTGATGAAGTTATAAAAGAAAAGAAAAAGCTAAAGTCGGGTCATGCGGTTTCTTCGGAAAGTGACGCAAAACAGTCAGAAGAAAAATCGGACATAGACGCTGAGAAACAGCGTATACTCGATGAAATAATGGCAGAAGACGGAGAAGACACCGTTGCCGAAAAACACAGCGAGGATAACGACCCGCTCAGAGAAAAGAAAGCAAGATCTTCATTCGGCGGAACATTTATACCGGATGAAAGCTATCTTCCTGAGAAAAGAAAGTTCAAAGAATATAAAAACGGATTTGTACAGTTCATATCACGCCCTGTAACAATATTTGCGCTGTTTATGGCTATTGTAGTAGGCGCTGACCTGTGGTATAACTATTTCGGACTTACGGTGACAAAAAAAGGTTTCCACGGTGTAATGCCATATAAGAGCATAGTTCCCGCTTACACCGAACTTATGCTTTCGACAGAAGCTGAGGATAATAAGAACACTCTTCTCAGAAGTGAAGATAACTTCCTCAATTATATGTACAGACTTAAGGAAAACGAAAATTACACTGTACTTATTTCCGCAAGAGGCGATACAGTCAGCGGACTTAACGACGGTGCAAGAGAGGCGCTCAGGCAGCTGGGACTTACTCAGCTTGCGGACGCACAGAAGGCTAATCGCTATATTGCAATAATTGAGGGCGGCAAGGTCGTGAAGGAGGAAATTTCCACAAGCGAGGATATCAGCACCGGTGAGTTCAGAATCCTTGGATACAAGACAAATATGAAGAGTACACTGAAAACTTCTGTTATTAAAATCGGAAACAAGGACTTTTCGCTTAACGGACGCGGTATGAATATAGTGGTGCTTGACAATACGACAAAGAATATTGTTGATAAGGTTCGTTTCAAGACATATTACGTTATGCTTACGGCAACAAGATAAGGCGGCAATCCTATGAGAATGAGAAGAAAAAAGTACCTCGATGAGCGACTTGAGGCTTGCAGTGACGTAAACCTCGGATGGCTTGTTGATTATGCCGCTGAGCAGAGAGGCGAAACTCAGCAGAGAACGCTTGACGTCCGTGAAATATTCGGTAACGACAATCCGGTACATCTGGAGGTCGGTTGCGGAAAGGGCGGTTTTGCTGTTGAAGCGGCTAAGCGTAACCCTGATATTAATTTTATTGCGGTAGAAATGGCAAGAAACGTTATAGTGAGCGCTATGGAGCTTGCAATAAATGAAAATCTGCCTAATCTCAAATTTCTTATGGGTAAGGCTGAATATCTTGAAAAATTCTTCCCCGAAAATTCGGTAGAACGCATTTATCTTAATTTCAGCTGTCCTTATCCTAAGGAAACATACAAAAAACACCGCCTTACACATCCCGTATTTCTTGAGATATATAAGCACATACTTATACCGGGCGGTGAGATACACCAGAAAACCGATAATATGAAGCTGTTTGAGTTTTCAATAGAGAATCTGTCGCAGAGCGGCTTCAAGCTGAAGAATGTCAGCCTTGATCTGCATAACAGCGGATTTGAAGGAAATATTGTGACGGAGTATGAGAAGAGATTTTCCGAGCAGGGCTTTCCGATATATCGTCTTGAGGCTGTAAATCCGACAAAATAGGCTTTACTTTTCGTAAAAAATGGTATATACTGAGTATAAGAAAACGGGATTTCCCGGAAAGGATGTTTAGTATGAATAAAGCAATGATATTTTTCGGTATTGCGGCGGCAGTCGGTACGGGTTATATTTTAGCTAAGAAATATATAGATAAAAATCCGGAGGCTGTAGCGGCTGTTAAGGAAAACTGCAGTGATAAGCTCCACAAGGCTTCGGTCTACTGCACGGGCGCAGTAAGGACGGGCAGTGAAAAGCTCACAAAGAGCGTGAACGAGATTGTATCGGCAGGCAGGGAAAAGAGCGCAGAGCTTATGAAGAAGGCGGCTACAACAGGTACGGCTTTCAAAAACGAGATAAACAATCTCAAGGATATGGTAGTGTCGATAAACAGCGGAGTTGATGTTGATATATCAGATGCCGATGAGGGCGATTCTGATGCAGGTAACTTTGCCTTTACCGAGGACGGAGAAGAAAAAGAAATATTTGAAACTCCCGAAGAAGGCTCAGAGGCATTATAAAATCCGATATAGCACAATGAAGTGTCACGGCGGTATTGCTGTGGCACTTTTGCTTTTAATATGTTTTTAAGGAAGTGCAGAGTGATGGCAGATATAGAAATAAGGACGGCAACACCCGATGATGCAGAAGAACTGCTCGGAATATACAAGTACTACGTTGAGAACACGGCTATTACCTATGAGATTGATGCGCCCACAGCGGATGATTTCAGAGGAAGAATTGAAAAGACGCTGAAAAAGTATCCGTACATAGCGGCAGAGTGTGACGGAAGGATAATTGGATATGCCTATGCCGGAGTGTTCAAGGATAGGGCGGCTTACGACCACTCGGCTGAAACATCGATATACGTTGATGTGAATGAAAAACGTCACGGTACGGGCACACTTTTATATAACGAACTTGAAAAAAGACTTGTTTCCATCGGCATAAAGAACGCCTATGCGTGCATTGCTTGTCCCGAAAAGGACGACGAATATTTGAATCACGACAGCATCAGGTTCCACGAAAAGCTCGGATATAAACTTGTCGGAACGTTCCACAAGTGTGCCGAAAAATTCGGCAGGGATTATGATATGGTGTGGATGGAGAAGATTATAGGTAAGCACGATTGATAATTGCTGATTGCAGGATATAAAAAGAGCCTTGCGGATTTGCATACCGCAAGGCTCTTTATTTATAAGGTTATATTCCGCAACAGCTGTCGCAGTGATCGTCTTTTATTTCGCCTACAAAAGGTGTGGGGTCAATGCCCTGTCTTGTGTAGTAGTCTGCAATTGCCGCCTTGATAGCCTGCTCGGCAAGAACAGAGCAGTGGAGCTTTGCCGGCGGCAGACCGTCAAGCGCTTCTACAACAGCTTTATTGGTCAGCTTCAAAGCTTCTGATAAGGGCTTGCCTTTTATCATCTCGGTAGCGATGGAACTTGTGGCGATTGCCGCACCGCAACCGAATGTCTTGAACTTTACATCTTTTATTGTGTTGTCCTCAATCTTAAGGTACATCTTCATTATATCGCCGCACTTTGCGTTGCCTACTTCACCTACGCCGTTTGCGTCCTCTATCTCGCCGACGTTTCTGGGGTTGGCGTAATGATCCATTACCTTTTCTGAATAAATCATCAGTAATACTTCCTTTCAAATCTTTCAAATATATAGTGTATGCTTACTTTATCTTGAATGCTTCACCCTTGATTATATGATCCCACAGAGGCGACATACTTCTGAGCTTGTCTACAATAACGGGGAGAACTTCGATAAGCTTATCAACCTCTTCCTCGGTCGTGTACTCCGACATTGAGATACGCAGTGAGCCGTGGGCTACCTCGTGGGGAAGTCCTATGCTCAGAAGAACGTGCGAGGGATCAAGTGAACCCGAAGTGCAGGCTGAACCGCTTGAAGCGGCAATGCCTTGCAGGTCAAGCTGGAGCAGTAAGCTCTCGCCCTCTACGCCCTCAAACGAGAAGTTGAGGTTACTGGGCATACGCTTCTCTCTGTCGCCGTTCAAGTGAACACGGTCGATCTTCATTATCTCGTTATATATTCTGTCGCTGAATTTTTTGAGTTTCACGTTCTTTGCGTCAACACCGTTTACTGCGTCTGTTATCGCAACGCCAAGACCTACTATGGCAGGAACGTTTTCTGTTCCGGCACGTCTGCCTCTTTCCTGAGCGCCTCCGTCAATGAACGGGGGAAGACGGTACTTCTTGTTGACATAAAGAACACCGCAACCCTTCTGGGCGTGTATCTTATGCCCGCTGAGGGAAAGCATATCTATGTTCTGCTCTTTTACGTTGATGTGAACGTTACCGATAGCCTGAACTGCGTCGGTATGGAATATTACGCCTTTCTCCTTGCACAGTGCGCCGATCTCGGGGATAGGCTGAATGGTACCGATCTCGTTATTGGCGTACATTATTGTGACAAGTGCGGTGTCGGGGCGGATAGCGTTTGCTACGTCCTCAACCTTTACTATACCGTTTGAGTAAACGGGGAGGTATGTTACCTCGAAGCCCTCTTTCTTGAGAGCGTCAAGTGTATGCAGAACTGCGTGGTGCTCAAATACAGAAGTGATTATATGCTTCTTGCCTTTCTGAGCCATCATCTTTGCTGTGCTTTTTATCGCCCAGTTATCGCTCTCACTGCCGCAGCTTGTGAAATAAACTTCGTTGTCCTCACAGCCGAGCGCCTGTGCGACCTGATGTCTTGCCTTGTTTACGGCGATTGCGGAATTTCTTCCGAGCGTGTAGATAGAGGATGGATTGCCATATTCCTCTTTAAGATAAGGCAGCATAGCGTTAAGAACGTTATCACTTACCTTAGTGGTAGCCGCATTGTCAAGATATATCGTTGTTTTCAGCATTTATACTACCGATCCTTTCTTTTGACTCTTTATGCTAAATGCCGTATTCCGCACTGTAAAGCAGTATGGTAAATACGACCGATTTAGTCCGATTTATATTATACACCTTATTGTCTACAAAAGCAATAGGTTTTATTAAAATTTTTCCGAAAAATATCGGCAGTGAGAAAATTCTCACTGCCGATAAGTCAGTTATTCAAGGTTTTCTGCGACAAACCGTGAGGTTTATTCGATAGCGATAACATTATCCGTTTCGACCTGAGGCGCAGCTTTAGGAACAGATACCTTCAGGATACCGTCCTCAAACTTGGCGCTTACGTCCTTAGCCTGTACGCCGTCGCCTACATAGAAGCTTCTGCTGCACTGACCCTCATAACGCTCACGTCTGATATACTTGCCGTCCTTCTTCTCCTTTTCGTCCTTTTCAAGACCCTTGGAGGCGCTGATCGTAAGATAACCGCCGTCAAGTTTCAGCGATACATCTTCTTTCTTGAAGCCCGGCAGATCGATATCAAGCTCGTAGCTGTTTTCGGTTTCACGGACATCCGTCTTCATCACGTTCTTTGCGTGCTTGCCGTAAAGCGGATCATTCTTACCGCCGAATACCGACGGCATATAGAAATCATCATTAAAGAAATTGTCAAATAAGTTTTCATTGAAAATTGCGGGTAACATAAGTCATTTCTCCTTCCATATATCGGACGGTCGGTTTATTATCCGACTGTGTAACTGCTATGTGAGTGCCTGCTATCGTTTATTCGATAGCGATAACATTATCCGTTTCGACCTGAGGTGCGGCTTTAGGAACAGATACCTTCAGGATACCGTCCTCAAACTTGGCGCTTACGTCCTTAGCCTGTACGCCGTCGCCTACATAGAAGCTTCTGCTGCACTGACCCTCATAACGCTCACGTCTGATATACTTGCCGTCCTTCTTCTCCTTTTCGTCCTTTTCAAGACCCTTGGAGGCGCTGATCGTAAGATAACCGCCGTCAAGTTTCAGCGATACATCTTCTTTCTTGAAGCCCGGCAGATCGATATCAAGCTCGTAGCTGTTTTCGGTTTCACGGACATCCGTCTTCATCACGTTCTTTGCGTGCTTGCCGTAAAGCGGATCATTCTTACCGCCGAATACCGACGGCATATAGAAATCATCATTAAAGAAATTGTCAAATAAGTTTTCATTGAAAATTGCGGGTAACATATGTCATTCCTCCATTCATTACTAAGCGGTCTGTGCTTTTAAACGCAGTGCCGATCATTTGCTGCCCTTGTACCTTCCGGAGACCCTCTCTCTTTCTTTGTACAACTACATTATAGCACACTTTTTAGCACTGTCAATAGGAGAGTGCTAATTTTCACAAAATCTTCTTAAAAGTATGACAAATTTGACATTTTAGAGCACAAACACGAAAAATAATTGCGTATTTTGTGCGCTTTTATGTATAAAATAACGTCCCTCTATAAGAAAATAATCCTACAGCGGGACGTGTGAATGTTAATATTATTGCATTGTACGTTCCTGCTCATGATAATCGGGGTCGTTTATCGTAACCGAATTTATCACAGTGTTGTTAAGATTGGTTATGCCGTTTTTAAAACCGACATCTACAGAATAAACGCCTGAGAGCGACGTTATCTCTATATTGCTTCCTGAAGCGTACAGCGTACCTTTTCCTTCTGAACTGCCTATGCCTGCAACCTGTTCACCCTCAAGGTGAATATTAAAGTCCGAGTCAGAAATGTTAAGGTCGCATTCTGTCTTGCGGCAGCCTACAGCTGAACCGCGCATTGATTTCATAAGTAAATCGAGTGAAGCGTTACGGATATCTATCTTTGAGGGGGTATCGTTGTCGAGCGCTGAAAGTGCACCGATACAGCCTGCACGTTCGCCGAGGGATCTGAGCATAAGCTTTGTGCCGTTTATCTTTATATCTACATATCCGCAGAGCGAACCGAGTGCTACCGAATTATCGCCCGAACAGCTTATGTCAACGGTTGCGTTGCCTGTTTCAATGCCGCAACCGCCGTCGTATGAGCCGGCGCCTATGCAGTCCTTTCCGGCCGATGACATCATGATATTTCCGCCGAGCAGTTTTATCGGCGTTTCGCATGATGACACTCCGCCGCCTATACATATGCCATGGTCGCCGTTTGCCTGCATTTCTATGCTGCCGGTCATATCTATCGTTATTTCACCGAAAGTATTGTTGTAACTGCTTCCTATACAACAGCCGTCATTTCGGTATGAGTCGATATAAAGAGTGCCGCCGCCTGTTATAGCGAGCTTTGCTGAGTCGGGTACAAGTATACCGTCATAGTTCAGAGTGTTCTGACCTCTGACTTCTATTGTTGCATCTGAATTTTCACCGATTCGTATACACTGGCGCATACCGCCCTTGATATTCATATTTTCAAGTATGATTTTGCATTTGGAACCGTTTTCGGTCTTTATTACAAAAGGCGCATTGTCACAGCCGTTTGCTGTAAGATGAACGGTTGCATTTTCCACTATAACACCTGTGTAATGGTCGGACAACATCTTTTCAATATCCAGTTCTTCGTCAGAGTTGTCGTTTACGGTATAGTATCTTGTGACCCTTATATCCGGACGGCGCATATTGAGCATTCTCATCTGTTCTGCTATGGTGATGGGAATATAGGAGACTATTTCTTTTTGCGGTCTTGCCGTGTAGAAGCCCTGTATGTAGTCAACTCCTCTGCGTATGGTAACGCTCATCTCGTCATAGGTTTCAACGCCTTCGGCCAGTACTTTTATATTGTTGAGTTTTGCAAACTCTATAATTCCCGTCAGGAAGTGCTGTTTCTTGATGTTCGTATTTATATCGGTTATTAGTGAGCGGTCAATCTTCAGTACATCGGGTTGAAGATTGAGAACTGCCGCAGTATTTGAATATCCGCTTCCGTAATCATCAATCGCTATCATACAGCCGTGTGACTTGAACAGCTGACGCAGATTTGCTATCTTTTCATCTGTAAGGTCTGCCTGCTCGGTGAATTCAATAACCAGTTGCGGCATTATGTCGCCGTATTTTTCGCACAGCCTGTTGAAATCGTACTCGGTTATCATAAAATCGGGTACGGAATTTATAAATATCTTTTTTTCTCCGAATCGCGGGCGGTTCTTGCTAACTATTTCAAGAACATTCTCAAATGTAAGCCGCTCTATGTCATACAGTTTTCCGTGCTCGCGTGCAATACGGAGTATCTCAAGCGGCGAAGAACCTTTCGGACGCATAAGCGCCTCATAGGCATAAACAGAACCGTCAACGGTCGAAACTATCGGCTGGAAGCAGTAGCTGAAATCGTTGTCGTCTATAAGTCCGGTAAGCAGTTTAGAGTCTGAATAGTTGTTGCACTCCGTAATGTATTCTTCTGCCGAGAACTCTCTGTTGATGCTGCCCAATGCCTTGGCTCTGAAAAGCGCAAAGTCGGCGTAGTTTATCATCATATCAATAGTTGCCGCCTGCGTAGGATACCAGCAGTAGCCTACAGTTATCGTAAAAGCTTCACTGCGGGTTTCGATAGTATCGCCGAATTCGTCCATTAGCTTGCATCTGCGGACGGCATCGTACATTTTCTTTATGATATCGTTGATTTCATCCTTTGACATCTGGCGGAAGAATACAAGAAAGTCCTTATAACTTTTTACGCCGATTATAACATTCTCTGAGGTAAAACGCTTGAGCGCATTGGCGGCTGTGGCCACGCAAAGTGCTGTCTTGTCGTAATTCAACTCGCTGTCAACACGTTCTATACCGTTTATATGTATTGCCGCCATACAGCACTGTGCCGTACCGCTGATGCCGCTCAGCATACTGCGTACACGGCGGATGAAATAATCGCGGGTATACATTCCCGTCAGGGTATCATATTCTTTCATATCGTCTTTGTGTGAATGTGCCTCTACTATCTGGGTCACGTCCTGCACAAAACCGAGCATATAGTCGGTGTCGTAGACGATCTTTATTTTGATATAGCTTGTTTCACCGTCAGCGGTGTACATATATATGTTCTTGTAGCCTTCTATCTGGTTCTCGTTGAGGCTGTCAAGTAATGCAAAGAATTCTTCTTTATTCATATTGTCGCCGCTGATATGGAGCATAGCGGCGACGTTTTTGTCATAGTAAGCTTCATTAAGGTCATGAGGAAGCTTGAACACACCGATTGTAGGAAAGTTATCGAGAAATATATTCCAATCGTGGCGGCTGTTGCCGTCCTTATCAAAAAAGCTCATATAACATCCTCCAAAACACACAAATTACCAATGCTATTATACATTTTTTTACTACAAATGTCAATCCTGTTTCATCAATATGCACAAAATCAACAAAATTATGTTAATATTTTGTACATTTTAATGACATCGACTTATAAAAGCAACATAGCGACAGGAAAGCGTTTCATAAGCTTGTTTTCTTACAATTCTGCAAGTTAGCGAAATAAGGAAATAATTTGCTGTATAATCATAGTAAGAGAAACTGTCGGTATAACTGCCTGTTATGGCGGTTATAGCGGCAATCTGAGGAAGGGTGGTATTTATATGGCATTTATGAAGAAGAAAACAAAACAACGATGCAAAACCATCCTGTCGATATTTCTGACGCTGACGCTGATAATGTCGGTGGTCACCTTTTCGGTATCCGCCGCAGAAGCGGCGGCGCTGTCGGTACAGCTGAAAACCGACAAGGAAGAATATACGGCAGACGAGGATATAGCATTAACGCTTGAGATCAGGAACAGCAGTACGGGAAGGCTTGTCGATATTGCTTACGATATTACGGCACCGGACGGCTATGAGCTTAAAAGCGGAAGTGTGAGCGGCGGTGAAACAGAGCTTCTTGCGGGAGGAACGCTGAAGTTTGACAGCGTGTATTCTGCGGTAAAAGCGACTCCCGACGAGCCGGACAATCCTGAAACGGGCGGCAGTATAAACCCTGTCATACCGCTTATAACGGCGGCTGTATGTGTTGCGGCATTGTTTATGCTTCACAGGAAGAAAGCTAAAAATCTTATTGCACTTATTCTTTGCATAACCTTATCTGCATCGGCTCTGCCGCTTGATGTTGCCGCAGACGAAATCGGCAAAGCTACGGCTGATATTGCAGACGTGACGGGTACAAAGGATATTACCGCAGGCGGTGCGAAAAAGACGTTTACCGCACGGGTAACGGCAGGAAAAACCGCCGACAGCGTAACTGTTACATACGATACGCTGGGCGGAAATGAGATAGACAGCCTGACGCTTGCCGCAGGGGAAACTATAGGTAGGCTCCCCGAAGCGATAAAGAAAAACGCTGTCAATAACGGCTGGTATCTTGATAAGGAGTGTCTGACACCGTTCTATGAGGACGAGCCAGTAAACAGTGATATAACGCTTTATGCGGGATATGATGAGGATAAGATAAAGCAGGAAACGCCTGAATACAACGAGATAACCATATCGGACGCACCTGAGGATTTTTCATTCTCGCTTATCTCATCGCAGAGCATAACGGACGATAATTTGCAGGACGTTATCAGTATCGAAAATCAGTTTGGTGAAATGCCGCTGCTCAAAGTTGAAAATACAGGCAGCGGAGTATACACTGTAAAGCCTGTTATCAACTGGACGGAAGGCGGCGCATATGTGCTGAGCCTTATAGATAACGGGGTACGGTTTGACGGTATCAATTCCGACATTATGCCTGACGAGAAGATAAGAACTATTACGCTTTTTATCTACAGGGAAGAAACAAACAACGTAAAGCTTAAAGACGGCATAGTAACAATTCCGTCAGGACGTATCACAGAAGATGCAGACAGCGAACATATCCGTATAAAAAAAGAAGAGTTTGAAACGCTCGGAATTGAAAACGGTACGGTAATTTTCTCGGACAATGCGCAGGACAGTGAAAAGTCACGCTATATGAACGTTATATCGTATGAGCTTGTCGGAGATGAGTATGAGATACTTGTTGAAAGCAGTGACGTTGACGATATATATGATGAGCTTGACATCTATTTCAGTGAGAAGTACGTTGACAATGAGGTGCTTGCAGAGTCGGTAGATACCGAGGAGCTTGTTGCAAAACTGTATGACGGCGAGGGGACACAGCAGCTTACATATATGCTTGCCGCCGCCCTTTACGACAGCAAGACTGTAAATGAACTCGGTAACGGCAACGCACCGTTTGAGCTTATGTCCAACACCTATATGGACGGGGTGAACTGGAACGACAAGCAGATAAAGCTGAATGTAAAGGAGCTCCTTGAAGGGCTTACAATCAGCGCAAAGGTCGGTACGGCGAAGAACACTAATTTCAAATGTATAAACGGTTTCCCAAATGAGCAGGACTGGACGGCGCTCAACATTACATTCAGCTATGAAGCAACGCTTAAAAACAAGGTAAAGCTTGACGCAGAGGTTACGATAAGCGAGTATTTCATTATCGGAGTAGGCGGCTCTGTAAACTCTAAACGTGATTTCAACGCAAAATTCCTGCCGCTGTCACAGACAGACGTAACATTTAAAATACTTGTCAGCTCGGCTGACGAAGAAGATGACGGCAACGGAAATGATAAGCAGGAAGAAAACAAGAGAGATGTTTCTGTTGAGATAGAAGCTATTCTGAACGGCGAGGACAAGGACAGCAGTAATATAATCAAGGATGTACAGGAGATGCTTGACAGCAAGGGCGGAGCGATCAGACTGTGCGAGGTAAATCTGTTCAGCGCAACGTTTATGCCGATATTCCCGTTGTCTGTAAAGATGGAACTGAATTTTGTCGTTAACGTTTCGTTTGCGGCAGGTATAAGCATGGAAGCCTCCGTACTTCAGGCAAAGGGAATAGGAATACGCGGCAATATCAAAGATCCGTCATCTATAAACGTATACAGATTTATAATGGCGGGCGACGACCGTTACATATTCGATATGTATGCATACGGTTATCTCGGAGTAGAAGCGGGAATAGAGGGTAAGGTATCTGTATCGCTGTTAGGTCTTAATGACCTCGGCAGTGTAGGCGCTGCTCTTGAAATAGGCGCTTATGCGGATCTTTACGGCTATCTCCATTACCATTCGCAGGATATGCGTATGAATAAGTATTACGCTTCTCCAAAGGAGAATTACTCCGACCTGCAAGGCGGAATATACTTCGAAATGGGCGTGTATATAAAAATCTCGATATTTGCGGAAAGCAAGCTGTTTAAGAAAAAGGCGGAGCTTGCAAAGCAGTTCAAATTCCCGATATTCAGCGTAGGCGACAAATATATATATGCGGATAAGCCGACGCTTGAGGGCAATACCGACATAATACTGCGGGAAACGGATACGAATGTTTACGAGATAGACGGACTTATCCCTGCGCAAGGCACATATCTTGACATAACCACAGGAGATATTGTAACACGGCAGATGAGCAGCAGTGAGTTCAAGGCTGCCTGCTACAGCAAGTATTTCAAGGTAAGCAAGAGTGATGAGGGCAAGATAACGCTCACGGTATCTCCCGACGCTCCGAGCAGATATACAAGCGGCTTGCTTAGCTGTATACTGCGACTTTACTATACGGGCGGACAGAATCTGCTGTTCACGTCAGACACAGAAAAGCTGTACTATGATGCGGATAAGGGTACTTATGTAAGCAGAAAGTACATCGGTGACGTAAATGTATACTATTATCGTAATGGCGTAGACTTCCCGCTTGAGGATAAGGACAAGACAGCAACACTCAAGTTTGCGGTATCGGCTGACGGCAGGACGGAAATTGTCGATACGATAACTGTAAGCAAGGGCGGATATGTAAGCGGCTATTCGCTTGCGGTTTCGACCTACTGCGATAAAAACGGCTATATCTATGATAAGTCGCTGTTTGATACAGAGATACAGCCGTACTACTGGCTCAGCGATGATATGACCATTACGCTTAACACATACACTGCACAGAAGCTGTACTCTGTGGAATACTTTGACACAGAAAATGACAGATGGGTAAGCGAACTGTGGGCGGTAGATTATCTTGACGATATAAAAATGTTCGACAGATATAAACAGTCTGTGAACAGCGTTACTCATTTTGCAAGCTTCGGTATCGACAGAGCGGATGGTATGAGATACCAGATGTATATGAAGGACGCTCTGGCATACAGATACTATGACAGCAGTTACAGCGGCAGTGTACACGGCCTTGATACGACTAAGCCGCTTGCGGTGAACTACGGCAGTGAAGAAGATTTGCAGGCATTCAGGGCAGAATACGAAAAGCTGTACCCGACAGCCTACAGCATTATGCTCAAAGCAAACTATCTTGTAAGAAGATGCATAGTCGACATTTATAACGAGAGCGGTTATGCGGGTGCAAGATATGTTGAATACGGCACTGAGTTCAGAGTGCCGGATACATTTATCGACAACATCAACAGCAGTAAGGAAAACGAACTTATCGGCTGGGATATTGACGGTGACGGCAAGGCGGATATGGCTCCCGATGAAAAGATAACCGTTATGGGCGATATGAGGCTGAAGCCTGTGATGAAGCGAAAGCTGTACACGGTAACGGTAAGACTTGCGGATTATACCGAAAGAAAGTTTGACGTTATTTACGGCAAGCCTTTACCGCAGGAACTTGACCGGCTTATAAACAGCATTCCCGATAGTCCGAAGCCGGACAGCGAGGATTCGTTCTACGAGCCGTCATATGTGCTTATTAAGAGCGATGTCACGGTAGGCGGTTATACGGCAGGCGAAACTGTAGGGTACAACGGCAATATAAGCATAATGCCGGAAAGCAACGTGTACTTTGAAATAGTTCCTGCGAAGCTGTATCACTACATAACGCTTATCGCAAACGAGGGCGGCGGATTCAGGTATACCGATGAAAACGGTGCTGAAATAGAAACTGACAGGATAAGGACGGTTGTACAGGACGGTTACCGTTTTGCAACGGCACTTTACGGATATTCCGCATTCGCACCTGAGGACACATATACTACCGAATATCTGCTGTCGTATTTCGTGGACGCAGACGGAAACAGAATCGGCAGTAACGATAATGTGAAGAAGCCCGGTACCTACTATATGAAGTGGAACACCAACGACAGACGCTGTTATATAAACTATGACGTTTATATTTACAACGAGAACGGAGCTGAGGTTTCACACGAGGTAAAGTCCGAGTTTGACGGCTACAGACCCGAATATGATGAGCTTTGTAAAAAGTATGATGCCGAAGTTGAGGCGCTTGCACAGTATGATGACGAGTATTACACATATACTCTTAAGGAAGAGCCGATAAACGAAGAAAACACAACGATTGATGGCAAGGCCTACAAGACTATAATTGTAAGGTGGAACAGAACGCCGAAGGAGTTTGATGTAACGTTTGACTATGACAACGGCACGGAAAACGAAACGGTAAAGGTAAAGTATGGCTATCTGTATCGTGCAACGGCAGGTGCTTTAAAGGATGATAAGTACAGCGATTATGAGCTTGTCGGATTTGACCTTGACGGTAACGGCACAGCGGATGTGATGCCGGGTGAATCGTTCAGGGTAACGGGCGATATGACGCTGAAGGCGGTATGGAAAGCTACCGACAAAATCTACAGCGTGGTGTTCTATGCCATGAGCGGTGAGTTCGATGACGGTACAGTGCGTTATGAGATAACAGGTAAATACGGCGACGCAATCTCACTGTCGGATATTCCTGTACCGACAGCCACAGAGGGCTATGAGTTTGCAGGCTGGGATAATGCCGTTCCGACAACGTTCGGTAATGATGACGGTATTATAAAGACCGAAATCAAAGCAACATACAAGCTGAAAAAGATGACAATAACCTACCGTCTTGTAAATCTTGATACCAACAAGGTTTACGAAAGCTATAAAACAGCCGAATTTGACTACGGAACGGTGTTCACGGCTAATATGCTTGAGGCATCTCCTGATACAGACGGCTGTCTGTTCGGCGGATGGCTTGGCGAAAACGGATATTCAGTCATCGGAAAAGAAATCAAGTCCGATATGACGCTGACGGGTACTATCACTCCTGTTTATGTCATCTACTCGCTTGACGGTGTTGAAAGCTCAAGGGAAAAGGCTAAAATCGGTGCTGAGGTCACAGTAAAGGAAAAAGCCGATGGTTATCTTGAGTGGACAACGGACGATGTGACGGTTGAGAGCGGAAAGTTCACGATGCCGTCGAAGAATGTATCGTTCACAGCCGAAAAGGATATGAGCGGCTATCTGACCGTTTCAAACGGCAGTGCAAGCACGATAATAGATACCGAAAGCAAGACGTTCATCAGCGGCAAGGCAAGCGGCTTTGAGTATGATACAGCTACCGGTATACTGACAGTGACCGGAAACGGTCTTAAGCTGTCGGGCGTCGGAAAGAATATAATGCTGTATATTAAGCAAAGCGTTTCGGATATTACGTTTGAAAATCTTACGCTTACGGCAGGAGATATGAACGGCGTGAAGCCCGACGATTTCAGCAGCATAGGCGTAGGCGACGGATACGGCTCGGCTGACGCATATCTGATGTATGTAAGCTCAAACAGCCTTAAGGTGAACATAAACGGAAATGTTACGCTTTCTAAACGTAACACGGCGACTACAGAAAACCTGCTTGCGATATATCAGGCGCACCTTGACTACGACGATGTAACTCCTATGAGTATGGAGTTTATCGGCGGTGACAGCCCGAATCTCACAGTAACGGGAAATACCTACGCTATACAGAGTATGGGCAGTGTTGATTTCAGCAATATGACATTTACCGCAGCAGCCGAATATTACGGCGTACACGCTGAAACGCTCCGCTTCGACAGATGCAGTATAATAACAACAGGTCTTGCGGGAACAGACATAAAATCGTCAACCGGCATATACAGCAATGATCTTTCGATCGTTGACTGCAGCTTAGACATAAGAACCGGAATATTCGGTGAAACGATTGATATTTCGGGTGCTACAGACGGAAAAGTTACCTCCGGATATGGTGCGGCTGTTATGGTAAAGTGCAAGACAAAGGGCTGGTCGGAAACGGCAAGCGGACTGCTGACGGTAGCACTTGACAAGGGACACTCCGTACTGTTTGCGGTATCGGCAGGAAATTCGGCAATTCAGGCGTTTGACTTTGAGGGAGGGGAAAACAAGGTAGTTTCCTATCCGCAAACTACGGTGCCTGATAAGGAATTTGAGCTGACGAAGGATTTCTACTGGCTTCTTAAGGAGAAGAACGGTACGGCGCTTATAAATGAGATAACATTCTCGGGCAAATAATTACACAGCCCCCGACAGAGTTTTCTGTCGGGGGTTTGTTGCTTGCGATAACAGAGCAGCGGTCAATATCTGACGTTTCTTTGCCCGGTACTGTGAACCGACTTTTTTAATTATGGCGGAATTGTCAGCGGCGACACGCAGTTTAAAATGCTTTCTTGCTCATCGTTTATACCCGCCGCTGCACTGTCCTCAGCAATACACTGCCGTTTTCAAAGACGGAATTTGCCGCGCCCCACGGCGCTTGATTTTTGCGGTATTTATGGTATACTTATAACAGGGAATAACACAATAAACATATGAAACAGTACATTCTGCCAGAAAGGACTACTATGGGATTTCTTGTAATAGACGGCAACAGCATACTTAACCGTGCATTCTACGGTATCCGTGTGCTGACAAATTCAAGAGGTGTTGCCACAAATGCCGTAACAGGCTTTATGAACACTCTGCTTATGCTTGAAAAGGACGTTCAACCTGATATGATAGCGGTAGCTTTCGACCTTAAAGCACCGACATTCCGCCATAAGATGTACGACGGCTATAAGGCAAACCGCAAGGGTATGCCCGAAGACCTCGCACAACAGCTCCCCTATATGAAAAAGATAATCACCGCAATGGGAATAACCATTATCGAAAAAGAGGGCTTTGAAGCCGATGATATAATCGGAACTGTTTCAGCCGCCTGTGCGGATAAGAAGATACCCTGTACAGTGTCAACGGGCGACCGTGACTCGTTCCAGCTTGTAAATGATTACGTTACCGTAAGACTTGCCAAAACTAAAGGCGATGTTTACTATACACCCGATGTAATAATGGAAGAATACGGCGTGACCCCAAAACAGATGATAGAAGTAAAGGCGCTTATGGGCGATTCGAGCGACAATATTCCGGGTGTTGCAGGCATCGGTGAAAAGACCGCCCTTTCGCTTATAAAGGAATTTGCAAGCGTGGACGGAGTTTATGAAAACATTGATTCAACGCTTATCACAAAGGGCGTACGCACAAAGCTCGAAAACGGCAAGGAAAGCTGTTATATGAGCAGACAGCTTGCCGAAATATGCCTTACCGCACCTATTGATACCGAGCTTTCGCATTATGTTCCGAAAGAACGTGACGATACCGAGCTTGCAAAATTGCTGTCGGAGCTTGAAATGTACAAGATGCTCCAGAAGCTGAAGCTGCACCCGACTTCCGCTCCGGCAGGATCACAAGAGGCTTTGGCAGAATCCGCCGCAAAGCAGATACCCGCTATGCCGAAGGGCGATATAATCATTACCGATGACGGAAAAGTTTATGCAGGCAGTGTCGGTGCAATGAACGGGTTGTCAGGCAATGAACTCAGGGTATACGCAGACAGCGACAGTACGAAGTACACCTTTGATATAAAGGATACGCTTACAGTTTCCGGACTTGAAAAGCTCAATAACAATAAATTTGATACAACTCTTGCGGCTTACCTTGCCGACCCAGATTCAAACGATTACAGCCTGTCAAGGCTCTGCACTCAGTACGGAGTTCCGGAGGGAAACAGCATACAGGAAAAGTCGATAACCGTTGCCGCCCTCAACGATATACTTAATCGCAAAATCGGCGAAACAGGCTCTGCGGCAGTTCTTACCGATATAGAGATACCTCTTGCCACTGTGCTTGTAGCTATGGAGCGTGAGGGTGTGAGTATTGATGTTGACGGTATAAAGGCTTTCGGCAAAGAGGTTTCGACAAAGGCTGACAGGATAAGTAGCGAAATTTACGAGTATGCGGGTCATGAATTCAACATCGGTTCGCCAAAACAGCTCGGAAGCGTGCTTTTTGAAAAACTTGCATTGCCAAGCGCCAAGAAAACAAAAACGGGTTACTCGACAAACGCCGAGGTGCTTGAAAGCCTTATGGACAAGCACCCTATAGTTCCGCTGATAACCGAATACCGTGCGCTTACAAAGCTGCAGAACACATACGTTACAGGACTTCTGAAGGTAGTAGGCGAGGACGGCAGGGTGCATTCCACGTTCAAGCAGACAGAAACAAGGACAGGAAGAATTTCAAGCGCTGAGCCGAATATTCAGAATATCCCCGTAAGAACTCCGCTTGGCAGGGAGATGAGAAGATTCTTCACCGCAAAGGACGGCTGCCTGCTTGTCGATGCCGACTATTCACAGATCGAACTGCGTGTGCTGGCTCATATTTCGGGCGACGAGATAATGAAGAAAGCGTTCCTTGACGGAGTGGATATTCATACAGTTACCGCATCTCAGGTGTTCAATCAGCCGATAGAGTGGGTAACACCGGACCTCAGAAGCAAGGCAAAAGCGGTCAACTTCGGCATAGTCTACGGAATAGGCGCATTCTCGCTGTCAAAGGACATCGGTGTTTCAGTGCCGAAAGCAAGCGAATATATCCGCTCCTATCTTTCCAAATATTCCGGCATAGCTCACTATATGGAGCAGACCGTTGCGAAGGCTAAGCGTGACGGCTATGTTGAAACTATGTTCGGCAGAAGAAGATATATTAAAGAGCTTTCTGCAAAGAATAAGAATCTGCAGGCTTTCGGCGAGCGTGTCGCAAAGAACACCCCCATACAGGGTACAGCCGCCGATATAATTAAAATTGCGATGATAAAAGTTTACAACAGACTGAAAGAAAGCGGTCTTGACGCAAGGCTGATACTTCAGGTCCACGATGAACTTATAGTAGAGGCAAAAGAAGATTGTGCAGAAAAGGTAGCTGCACTTTTAAAGGAAGAAATGGAGAACGCCGTAAAACTCACCGTTCCTATGACGGTAGATGTAAATATTGGCAAAACGTGGTATGATACTCATTGAGAAAGATAACGGGAAAGATAGCAACAGTTCAGCGTTATGCCGTGATATCGGGGTTATTGAAAAAGAATGCTTTTCAGTGCCGTGGACGAGCCGCAGTATTGAATCGCAGGTGTTCGCAGAAGGCTCAATAAATGCCGTTATTCGTGATGAGAAAGCCGAAAACAAGCCGGTAGGCTTTATCTGCGGTCAGAGCGTATCGGACGAATGCGAGCTGTATCGCATAGCAGTGTTGCCCGAATACAGACATCGGTGCATCGCCACACAATTAATGGAATATTTCATTAATAAATGCAAAAGCAACGGCATAAAAAGCATTTTTCTTGAAGTCCGCTGTGACAATGAACCCGCAAAATATCTTTACGAAAAACACGGCTTCATCAAAGTCGGACGGCGCAAAAACTATTATACCGAGCCTGTCTGCGACGCACTGATATATAAGGCGGAACTATAACAATTGAAGATCATAAAAGCGACAGTTCCAATTTTATATGACAGTGAAAAAATGTAAACAATTTGAAGCATTCCCTATTGACAAAATTCGTATATTATGATAGAATAATCTATAGATATACAGTGAAACTATTAGGACGATTTTCGGAGGTCAGATGACGGAAGAGCTTAATATTTCTGATATGACCGACGAACAGCTCGTCGATCTGATAGTACAGGAGCACGGCGAACGATACGCCAACGAGCTTATAAAGCGCTACATACCGATTGTGCGCGTCAAAGCGGCTAAAATGGCAATGCGCTGTCCGTCAGCCGATAAGGACGATCTCTTTTCAGAGGGGCTTATGGGACTGCTTAAGGCAGTGCGGCTATATAGCGGAGAAAAGGGAGCATCATTTGCAACGTTTGCAAATCTGTGTACCGATTCGGCAATGAAAACCTGTATATCAAAAGCTATCAAGGATAATCCTGTTCTTAAAGACGAGGACTTTGACTTTGACCTGATACGTGACGATTCGCTTTCCACCGAGGACGCAGTCGTTGACAAGGTCGACGGTATACGGTTTATGAAACGTCTGTCAGGTGTACTTTCACAAAAAGAGATGGATGTTCTTGATATGTATCTCAAGCACTGCTCATACGAGCAGATAGCAAATGAACTCTCTATGAATGAAAAATCTGTAGATAACGCACTTCAGCGTGCAAAATCGAAGATAAGAAAAGCAATGGGGAAATAAGACTATCAGTCTTTTTCATATTATTACACGCAAAAAGCGTGAGAAATTTTAGAGGTATTTTACTATGTACGAAGACAAGACTCTCAAGTGCAAGGACTGCGGTGCAGATTTCGTATTCACAGCAGGCGAACAGGAGTTCTACGCTCAGAACGGCTTTACAAACGAGCCTAAGAGATGCAAGGCTTGCCGTGACGCCAAGAAGAACGGCGGAGCTAAGCGTGAAATGTTCACAGCTGTATGCGCAGGCTGCGGCGGCGAGGCTAAGGTTCCCTTCCAGCCCCGTGACGACAGACCCGTTTACTGCAGCGAGTGCTTCGCTAAGAGAAACGAGCACTGAATTTATCGGCAATACTAATCGGTTCGGGTTTTAAGTCAGGCTATTCAGAGGAGTTTCGTACATTTTTCTATATTCCTGATAACAAAGCGAATAATTGCATTAATTGCATATAGTATTCAAGGTAAAAAGCAAAAGAGTCTTGCCGCAAGGCAAGGCTCTTTTTCCATTATATACCTCGCAAAAAAATTTTCATCCCCATCTTGACAACGCTTTAACACAGTGCTATAATAATCGCAAACAAAACAATTTAAACCGTTGAAGCGGAGATAACGGCAGTTACGACTTTACAGAGAACCCCGATAGCTGAGAAGGGGTAAGATACGGGTTGTCAAATGGACCGCTGAGGGTGCAGTCAAAAGCAATATGTTTAATATTGCCCAGTATTCTGCAACGTAAGGCATACGTCAGTTGCCGGGGATATGTAGGTATCCTGCAAAGCGCACGACCTCAAATCGTGAAATCAAGGTGGCACCGCGGATAATAGATTATTCGTCCTTGACAGAAAAGCTATTTTTCTGTCAAGGACTTTTTTGTTTTTGGCAGACAAAAAACGGAGGCAAAGAAAATGGAGTTTTTACCCACCCTTGAAAAAGCAAAGGAAATAGCGGCACAAAACAGATACAAGGTCATGCCTGTAAGCTGTGAGATTCTTGCCGATATATGTACGCCGATAGAGGCGATGAAGATACTTAAAAACGTATCAACTCATTGCTATATGCTTGAATCGGCTCAGGCAAACGAAAAGTGGGGTCGCTACACCTTTATGGGCTACGATCCGAAAATGGAGATCACCTGCATAGACGGCGAGCTTAAAGCAGGAAACATAACGGTACACACCGATAACCCGTCCGCATACTTAAGACAGATACTTGCAGAACACAAAAGCCCTAAGTTCGATTACCTTCCCTCCTTCACAGGCGGACTGGTCGGATATTTCGCTTATGATTTTCTCGGCTACAGCGAGCCGACCGTAAGAATAAAGACAATAGACACCGAAAGGTTCAAGGATATAGACCTTATGCTTTTCGACAAGGTCATAGCATTCGACAACGTAAAGCAGAAGATAGTGCTTATAGTGAACATTCCGCTTTCCGATGTAGAAGTCGGCTATAACAAGGCGATAATCGAGCTTAAGGCAATGGCGGAGCTATTGAGCCGCGGGGAAAAGAAAAACGAGCCTGCCGGCAGGCTTCTCGGCGAAGTTACTCCCTTGTTCGACAAAGCGCATTACTGTGGTATGGTAGAAAAGGCAAAGCATTATATAAAAGAGGGCGATATATTCCAGATAGTGCTTTCCAACAGGCTTTCAGCCGAGTTTGAGGGAAGCCTGCTGAATACTTACCGACAGCTTCGGACGATAAATCCCTCACCGTATATGTTCTATTTCTCGGGTACTGATGTCGAGGTCGCAGGCGCTTCTCCCGAAACGCTCGTAAAGCTCGAAAACGGCATACTCCACACCTTCCCCCTTGCAGGAACACGCCCCAGAGGAAAGACGGACGAAGAGGACAAGGCTCTTGAGAAAGATCTTCTGCAGGACAAAAAAGAGCTTGCCGAACACAATATGCTTGTAGATCTCGGCAGAAACGATCTCGGCAAAGTAAGCAAGTTCGGCACAGTACAGGTCGAAAAACTGCATTCCATAGAACGTTACTCGCACGTTATGCACATAGGCTCAACGGTAAGAGGCGAGATAAAAGACGATCTTGACGCACTGGACGCTATCTCGGCGGTGCTTCCCGCAGGAACGCTTTCGGGCGCACCGAAGATAAGAGCGTGTCAGCTTATCGGAGAGCTTGAAAACAACAAGCGCGGTATCTACGGCGGTGCGATAGGCTATATTGATTTCACAGGCAATATGGATACTTGCATAGCTATCAGAATTGCCTACAAGAAAAACGGCAAGGTGTTCATACGAAGCGGAGCAGGAATCGTTGCAGATTCCGTTCCCGAAAAGGAATATCAGGAATGTATAAACAAGGCGCAGGCGGTTGTAAACGCACTGAAAAAGGCTGAGGAGGCAGATATATGATACTTCTTATAGATAATTACGACAGCTTTTCATATAACCTTTATCAGCTTGTCGGCGAGATAAACCCCGACATTAAGGTTATCAGAAACGATGAAATGACGGTTGAAGAAATAAGACAGCTAAATCCCGACAGAATTATTCTGTCACCCGGTCCGGGAAGACCCGAAAACGCCGGTGTGATAATCGACGTTATAAAACAGCTCGGCAAGGATTTTAAGATACTCGGCGTGTGTCTGGGTCATCAGGCTATATGCTCGGCATACGGCGCAACGATAACCTACGCAAAGGAGCTTATGCATGGAAAGCAGTCGGACGTAACTTTTGACAAAAGCTCGCTTCTTTTTAAAGACTGCCCCGATAAAGCGCCCGTTGCACGTTATCATTCGCTTGCCGCAGACCCTGCGACAATGCCCGATTGCCTTAAGGTTACCGCAGTGACCGACGACGGCGAAATAATGGCAGTACAGCATAAGGATTATGACGTTTACGGAGTGCAGTTCCACCCCGAATCAATAATGACGCCCGACGGAAAACAGATGTTGAGAAATTTCATAAAGGAGGACTAAGACAATGATTAAGGAAGCAATAGTAAAGATAGTAAACAAGGAAGACCTTACTTACGATGAGGCTTATACAGTAATGAACGAGATAATGAGCGGTGAAACGACCCCCACCCAGAACGCCGCATTTCTTGCCGCTCTCTCGACAAAGAGCGCAAAGGCAGAAACAACAGATGAAATAGCAGGCTGTGCCGCCGCTATGCGTGACAATGCCACAAAGGTGGACACAGGAATGGATATATTCGAGATAGTCGGCACAGGCGGCGACAATGCGCAGAGTTTCAACATTTCCACGACCTCTGCACTTGTTGCGGCGGCAGGCGGAATGAAGGTAGCAAAGCACGGCAACAGAGCCGCATCTTCACTTTGCGGTACTGCGGACTGCCTTGAAGCGCTCGGTGTAAACATTCAGCAAAGTCCGAACCGCTGTATCGAGCTTTTAAAGGAAGCCGGAATGTGCTTCTTCTTCGCTCAGAAGTATCACACCTCAATGAAATATGTCGGTCCGATAAGAAAAGAACTCGGCTTCCGCACGGTGTTCAACATCTTAGGCCCTCTCACTAATCCCGGAAGTCCCAAAATGCAGTTGCTCGGCGTATATGACGAATATCTTGTAGAACCTCTGGCACAGGTACTTATAAATCTCGGTGTAAAGCGTGGTATGGTCGTATACGGCAAGGATAAACTCGATGAAATATCAATGAGCGCACCTACAGCGGTATGTGAATTCAAGGACGGCTGGTTCAAGTCATACACGATAGCCCCTGAGGATTTCGGATTTGAGCGTTGCACGAAAGACGACTTAAAAGGCGGCACGCCCGAAGAAAACGCAAAGATCACCCGTGAGATACTCGGCGGTGCAAAGGGTCACAAGAGAAACGCCGTTCTTATGAACGCAGGTGCGGCACTCTACATCGGCGGAAAAGCCGAAACATTAAAGGACGGTATCGCCCTTGCCGCTGAAATAATAGATTCGGGCAAGGCGCTTGAAACCCTTGATAAGCTGATAACAGTAAGCAATCGTCCCGAGGAGGAATAATGGCAACAATACTTGACGAGCTTGCCGATTACGCAAGGCTCAGAGTTGAAAAGGCAAAAGCGGTAAGATCCGCCGAAGAAGTAAAATCGCTCGCTCTTGCAATGCCAAAAGGCAGTTTTGCTTTTGAAAAGGCACTGAAAAAAGACGACATCGCTTTTATATGTGAGTGCAAGAAGGCTTCACCCTCAAAGGGCATTATCGCTGAGGAATTTCCGTATCTTGAAATAGCAAGACAGTACGAGGCGGCAGGTGCAGATTGCATATCGGTGCTGACCGAGCCGAAATGGTTTTTAGGTAGCGATGCTTATCTTGAGCGGATTGCAAAGACTGTGAATATCCCCTGTATAAGAAAGGATTTCACCGTTGACGAATATATGATATACGAAGCGAAGCTGCTTGGTGCATCGGCTGTACTTCTCATCTGCTCGATACTCCCCGAAGAAACGATAAAAAAATATATCGGGATATGCGACACGCTCGGACTTTCCGCACTCGTGGAAACGCACAACGAGGACGAAGTCAGAATGGCTGTCAGAGCCGGCGCAAGAGTTATCGGCGTAAACAACCGCAATCTCAAAGACTTCTCGGTCGATACCGAAAACAGCAGGAAGCTGCGCAGTATAATCCCCGACAGTGCGGTATTTGTTTCGGAGAGCGGAATACAAAATGCCGATGATATAAACGCTCTGCGTGAGATCGGCGCAGATGCCGTGCTTATCGGAGAAACGCTTATGCGTGCAAAAGACAAGACAGCAAAGCTCGCTAATCTGAAAGGTAAGACAATATGACAAAAATCAAGCTGTGCGGCCTGTCACGAAGTTGCGATATAGAATGTGTAAATGAGCTATGCCCCGATTATATCGGCTTTGTCTTTGCCAAAAAGAGCAAGAGATATGTTTCACCCGAAAAGGCAAAGGAGCTTAAATTCCTGCTTTCGCCCGATATAAAGGCGGTCGGCGTCTTTGTAGACGAACCGATTGAAAACATTGTAAAACTGCTGAGCGACAATATAATCGACCTTGCACAGCTTCACGGCAGTGAAGACGAGGAATATATCGCAAGGCTGAAAGCACTTACAGATAAGCCTGTAATAAAGGCATTCCGCATAAAAAGCGAAAACGATATTACAAGTGCTAAAAACTGCAAAGCGGATTTCATTCTTCTCGATTCGGGCGCAGGAACAGGCAGGAGCTTTAATTGGAACCTGCTTGAAAATATCGACAGACCGTATTTTCTTGCAGGCGGTCTTTACTCCGAGAATGTTGCAAATGCGATAGATAAGCTTTCGCCGTTTGCGGTAGACGTGAGTAGCGGAATAGAAACAGATAATTTTAAAGATAAAAATAAAATGACGGCATTCGTAAAAGCCGTAAGGAAGGAAGCAAACAATGACTAATCCAAAAGGACGCTTTGGCATACACGGCGGACAGTATATCCCCGAAACGCTGATGAATGCCGTAATAGAGCTTGAACAAGCCTATAATCACTACAAGAACGACCCGGAGTTCAACAGGGAGCTGACCGAGCTTTTGAACGATTATGCAGGCAGACCGTCAAGACTTTACTATGCAGAGAAGATGACAAAGGATCTCGGCGGCGCAAAGATATATTTAAAGCGTGAGGACTTAAACCACACAGGCTCGCACAAGATAAACAACGTTTTAGGTCAGGCGCTTCTTGCAAAGAAGATGGGCAAGACAAGACTTATCGCAGAAACAGGCGCAGGTCAGCACGGCGTTGCGACCGCCACAGCCGCCGCACTTATGGGTATGGAATGCGTAGTATTCATGGGCGAGGAGGATACGATAAGACAAGCGCTTAACGTATACCGTATGCGTCTGCTCGGCGCAGAAGTCATTCCCGTAAAGACAGGCACAGCGACCCTTAAAGACGCCGTATCGGAAGCTATGCGTGAGTGGACAAAGAGAATAGACGATACTCACTACTGCTTAGGCTCTGTAATGGGACCTCATCCCTTTCCTACTATAGTGCGTGATTTTCAATCGGTTATCTCAAAAGAAATAAAGCAGCAGCTCAAAGAAAAAGAAGGCAGACTTCCCGATGCCGTCATTGCGTGTGTCGGCGGCGGCTCAAATGCGATAGGTACATTCTATCACTTCATAGAGGACAAGAGCGTAAGACTTATCGGCTGTGAAGCGGCAGGCAGAGGCATTGACACCTTTGAAACTGCGGCAACGGTAAACACAGGCTCGGTTGGTATATTCCACGGTATGAAGTCATATTTCTGCCAGGACAAGTACGGTCAGATAGCTCCCGTTTATTCTATCTCCGCAGGACTTGACTATCCCGGTATTGGTCCTGAGCACGCATATCTTCACGATACAGGCAGAGCAGAATATGTACCCGTCACGGACGATGAGGCGGTAAACGCATTCGAGTACCTTTCAAAGACGGAAGGAATAATCCCCGCAATAGAGTCAGCCCACGCTGTAGCCCACGCTATAAAGCTTGCTCCCACAATGGATAAGGACAAGATAATAGTTATAACGATTTCCGGCAGAGGCGACAAGGACTGCGCCGCAATAGCACGTTACAGAGGAGAGGATATACATGACTGAAACAGCAAAAGCATTTGAAAACGGAAAGGCATTTATCCCTTTCATAACCTGCGGCGACCCCGACCTTGAAACCACCGCAAGGATAGTAAGAGAAGCCGTTGCAAACGGAGCGGATTTAATAGAGCTTGGCATTCCCTTTTCCGACCCTACCGCCGAAGGTCCCGTAATTCAGGGCGCAAATATCCGTGCGTTAAAGGGCGGAGTTACCACCGACAAGGTTTTCGACTTAGTCAGAGAGCTTAGAAAAGACGTTACAGTTCCTATGGTATTTATGACGTATTCAAACGTGGTGTTCTCCTACGGTGCGGATAAATTCATTTCGACCTGCAAGGAGATCGGTATAAACGGTCTTATTCTCCCCGACCTGCCTTATGAGGAAAAGGAAGAATTTCTGCCGCAGTGTAAAAAGTATGGCATTGACCTTATCCCGCTTATCGCCCCGACCTCCGAAAACCGCATCGCTATGATAGCAAAGGAAGCGGACGGATTTATCTATCTTGTATCGAGCCTCGGCGTTACCGGCACAAGAAGCGAGATAAGCACCGACCTTAAGTCTATCGTAGATGTGATAAGACAGAACACTTCCGTTCCCTGTGCTATAGGCTTCGGCATCTCAACGCCCGAGCAGGCGAAGAAAATGGCTGACATTGCAGACGGCGCTATTGTCGGCTCGGCTATCATCAAGATAATCGATCAGTACGGCAAAGATGCTCCGAAGTATGTCGGCGAATATGTAAAGAGCATGAAGGACGCTATAAGATAAGCTGTTTTTGAATATGATGTACGGACTGTGAAAAGCAGTCCGTATAATTCTATCTAAGAGCTTATTAAGCAAAAGCTTGATATCTTGTCAATAACGCAGTATAAAGACATATATAACTAACACCGATGAAAACATCTTCCGTGCCGATAAGTTGTTAATAATTTTGTGAGTTTATCAGTGCAACTGCGCTAACATTAACCTTTCAAAAAACGCTACTAACCTAAGATATATGTACTAAAACTGCGGACGTGTAGCGTTAAGCGTTCCTGAACTTACAGGATATACGATATTCGAGTGGTTACACGAGTTTAGCCAACACCCTAGCGGGGTAGGGGTGTGAGTAAGGAAAGAGGGAGCACGAGGGAGAGAACCTAAGGGTATAGGGCTAAGTCTTGCTTTCGCAAGCACTCGGACGTTTCGCTCCGCTACACTGGGCTGCCAAGTCCAACGGAGCTTTAGCGGAGTGCACGAGCCTTGCGTAAGTAAGGCTCAGTCTCTCCCCTAGTCCCTTTGGTGCTTTCCCTCGTTCATAGTAGCAACGTCATCAAATGGAATAGCGAACCCGAGAAGTGCTATCCTACAAACAGCACTATCGGTAGCCTGCTATCAATGTTAAATACTAAAACAGTATACAATAAGTACACTATACAAAAAAGCGAGCCGTGCGCACTATCTTTTGCGCTTTGGCTCACTTTTTCTTTTCAGGGTTGTATCACAACCCCATTTTTTGCACTTTTCTGTTTTCCTATGGACAAAACCAACCTCTGTAGTGTATTATATATAACAAGAGCAGTCCGTCATACTGTTTCGCCTTTACGAAAGGAGCATTATTATGAAATCATCCGAAAAACGCATTAAAACCCTACCGCTACTCATTGTATCATTATCCGTTATCGCTGTCGCAGTCGTGACAATTATTCTTTTGCTGTTCACAAACGGCGGTGATACCGCAGGTTCATCCGGTTATATTATGCCTGCAAAGCCTCGCTTTATTTACTCAAAGAACAATGTACTGTATATGTATGACGATGGCACGGCGAAATGTATAAGCGAGCTTCCGGCAGAAGATTATACACTGACAAATGACGGCAACAAATTATTTTATCTTTCCGACAACAGCCTATGGTGCGGTAATATTGAAAACGAAGAAATCAAAACCGAGAAAATAGCCGATGAGGTTGCCTTTTATACCGTAAACTCCGATGGCAGCAAGGCAATGTATTCCGCAAAAAACGGCGATGTTTTCTTATACTCAAATGGCAGCGAAGCCAAAAAGATCGGTACAAACTGCACCACCGAATATATGTCGCTGTATATGAGCGATAATGCCGATAAAGTTATGTATATAACAAAAAACGAGCAGTTGAAATACTGCGATGGTACAAACGGAAAAGTAATTTTTGTTGATTATGTAAACAGCTATACCATAAGATGTTCTGAAAATCTGTCAACGGTAATGTACGGGAAAACCGATTATTCAACCGATTACCCCGGACAAAAAGTTATAGTATACAGTAACTTCGGGGAAAATAAAGAAGTATTCGGGGAATGCAGAATTTTCAGCGCATATCCCGAAAAGAACATAATGTTCTACACCGATTTTCGCAACGATCTATACTACTACGAAAACGGCAAGAGCATAAAGATAAGGGATAACGACAATTCGGGAATATCCGCCTCAGACGAACCCGTGCTTGTTACAAGCGGCGGAAAAGGCTTTTTAGTTACCAAAAAAGATAAAACCGAAGAAATAGAATTCAATCTTAACGCAAGCTGTGTTTTGATTACTATGCGTGAGATCAGCGCTGACGGAAACACGCTTATCTTTACCGCAAGCGGGGACGGCGACTCAAAGATATACAGACTTGACCTTTCGGACGGCTCTGATAAAACTCCTGTGGCGATCGATGATGATACAGATGTAACACGGATAACGCTTACCGGCGACAAAAAGGTCGTATATTCAAAAACAGAGTACGGCTCACCGATGCGTAACATTTACGTTGACGGCAAGCTGATTTCGGAAAACGCCGACAGCGATAATATAACATATCTTGACGGCAGTTTTTACTATATCAAAAACACCTATGGCACGGACGAAGAAGAACCGACAAGTGTTCTCACGATAAATCAAGACGGCAAGGAAACAGCGATAAAAGATGATGTCAGCCGTTACTGCGTGCTTGATAAGGATAATATAACGATGATATGCGGTATGAAGCATAAAGACGACTTTCGCGGCGGAATGCTGTATCTTTATAAGGACGGCAAGATTGTAAAAATAGATGAAGAAGTAACTTCCGTCGAAACTGCGGTAAAGAGATATGACAAGATAGATCTTGACTATTACAGTCAGCAATAACCACAGACTGTGACAAACCCACACCGCAAAAATGCTGATAAAGAGTTATAGATAAACAAAAAATCGAATAAGTAAAAGAAGGGGCTGTGTCACGACCAGAAAAAGAAAAAGTGAGTCGAAGCGCAAAAATATAGTACGCACGGCTCATTTTTTTGGTATAGTGCATTTCTTGTATACTGTTTTAATATTTAACGTTGATAGCAGGCTACCGATAGTGCTTTTAGTCGGATAGCACTTCTCGGGTTCGCTATTCTATTTGATAACGTTGCTGCTATGAACGAGGGAAAGAACCAAAGGGACTAGGGCGAGGGACTTGGCAGCCCCTCTCCCTATCCCTTAGGTTCTCTCCCTCGTGGCTCCCTCTTTCCTTACTCACACCCCCACCCCGCTAGGGTGTTGGCAATAAGACACACAAACGACTGGGTTTTAAACGTTTGTATAAGCGGGTCGCTGACGCTCACTTAGCCCCATTTTAGTACAGATATCTCAGGATAGTAGCGTTCTTTTTTGAGAGTCGGTGATAGTGCAGTTGCACCGATATACTCACGAAATTATTAACACCTTATCTGCACGGAGATTGCTCCCAGCGCTGTTGGCTGTATATTTATTGCTCAGACTTTTTTACAATATGTTGCATTGCAATTTCAACGAAATTTTGATAAACAGAGAAGCTGTGATGAAACTTTTGTATTTTGTCAGAGCTCCGTATTTTTGCTTACTGCGTGCGTTTCTCTTCGTCTGCCGTGTATCACAAAACACCTCACTGCAAATAATGTAGTGAGGTGTTTTTTATGCTATATAACGATCTTCACGAGCTGATAAAAGGCAGTGCAAGCACAAGGGCTTACTTTATGTCACTGCCTGTGCCGTTGCAGATGAAGCTTCACGGCTACAACGATAATATCCACTCAGCCTGTCAGTTACACAGGACAGCAGAACACGAACGTTTGCTAAGCGAGCGTGAAAAAAGGCTGTCGCACAGCGGTCAATAATCAAAGCGTGTATTTATCACCGTTATTCTTGATTTTGCCGCCTGATACCGCCTTATCGACTGCGAACTCGACTGTAGAGGTCATCACCGTACCGAGCCTTGTGTAGCCGAATTTCTTTGCTGTTTCACGAATAAGGTCGGCTCTTGAAAGTCCTATCTGCTCGGAAAGCACCTCCGTCATAGCGGAGATTATTTCTTCAGACGGAATTTCGGTGAGTTCTCTTCTGTTGCCCTGAGCGTCTGCGGGACGGTAAATATCATAAGTATCGGGATCTTGCGTGCCAAGCCAGAAGAACGCGTTTTCAGCGTCAACCGTGATACGCTTGTCGAGCGACTTGAACACGCCTGCAAGCACGGTGTCAGTCCTGTCGCCGCTCCTTGTTATGCCCCACGCTCCAAGCAGCTTATGTACAAGAGCGTTACGGCTTATCGGGGCTTCGGCGTTCATTATACGCAGTGCAAGCGACTGTATCTTTCCCGCATTCTGTGGCAGATAGAATTCATCAGACGCACCCATAACAGGCAGTATGGCTGTTTCGTAAACCGCAGACTTACTCTGAACGGGCGCTTTTTCCACCGTTTCAAATACGGGAGCTTGCTTTGTCTTTACTTCTTCTACAGCCTTTTCTGCGGGGTGCTGTGCGTTTTCCGCCGCCTGCTTTATATCCTGCAATACCTTTGCACTGTCGTCAAGCCAGTCGAGCGTCCATACCCGCATAACGCTCCAGCCTAAGCCTTTCAGCACTCCCGGCTGTACCACAAATCTGTCCCTTGCGGTTGCGCTTCTGCGGCAGTTCTCGCCGTCAAGCATAATGCCGAGAATGTATGTTTCGGGGTTGTCCGGATCTATTATTCCTATATCCATTCTGAACTGCGAACAGCCTATGTTGCACTTTGTACTATAGCCCAGTGTTTCTATGCCCTTTGCTATATCATTTGCAAGGCTGTCGCTTGCGCCTGTCGTAATGTCGGTACGGCGTGCAATTACATTCGAGCCGCGCTCGGCAAATTCAAGGAAGCCCTTCAGTCCCGCAACGCCATCGGAGCGTGTTCTCGCAAGGTCTATCTGTTCGGGACGGAGAACGGAATAAACAACCATTTCCTTTCTGGCTCTTGAAATCGCAACGTTAAGTCTTCTCCAACCGCCGTCACGGTTAAGCGGTCCGAAATTCATCGACACCTTGCCGTTTTCATCGGGACCGTAACCTACCGAGAACAGTATTACGTCACGCTCGTCACCTTGCACATTTTCAAGATTCTTTATGAATACGGGTTCTTCGCACTTAGCGTCAAAGTCCGCAATATCGGGGTGCTCGGCGAATGCGTCAACCAGCATATCGTCTATTAAATTCTGCTGTACCGAGCTGAATGTTACAACACCTATACTTTCGTGACGTGTCTTTTCATCGCTCAGTCTGCGGATAATTTCGTTTACGATAGCTTCTGCCTCTGCTTTGTTCTGCTTTGTTTTGCCCTTGTCATAGAAGCCTTCGGGACGGATAAGCTTAACCTGCGATACAAGGTCGTTCGGCGATGGGAAAGTATAAAGCTTGTTGTCGTAATACTTCATATTGCTGTACGCAATAAGGCTCTCGTGACGTGAGCGGTAATGCCACTTGAGATACATCTGCGGCATAGAGATTGCAAGGCAGTCGTCAAGCAGACTTTCAAGGTCTTCTATCTCGCTGTTGTCCTCATCTATGCGGTTGCTTGTAAAGAACGATGTAGGCGGTAACTGCTTGGGGTCGCCGACTATAACAACGTTTTCTCCTCTTGCTATAGTGCCTACAGCCTCGCTTGTAGGAAGCTGTGAGGCTTCATCGAATATCACAAGGTCGAACTTCGGGAATGACGGATCGATGTACTGAGCGACCGAGATCGGGCTCATAAGCATACACGGGCAGAGTTTTCTGAGTAGTGTGGGTATCTCATCAAACAGCTTTCTCAGCGGCATCATTCTGCCGTTGTTCTTGATAGCTTTTTTAAGTATGCCCATCTCGGACGATGCGGCGCTTGTGCCGTTTGACGCAGGAACATTTGCTGATAATCTTGCAACAAGCTCCTGTACGGTAAGACGCTGATATTCCTTTACCGTCTTTCTGTATTCCTCTGCAAGTGCGTCATACTGCTTACCGTTGAAGCCCGAAAGGCGTTCGTCTTCCGCAATCGTTATAAGCGCAAGCTGATAGTAAAGCTCGCAGTAATAAGCGGATCTTATATTATCCGCAGATATATTGCCGTTCTTGTATGCACGGCTTACAGACGACAGTCCCGCATCGCAAAGTTCCTTGTCGGCGGCATTGAAAGCCGCCTTATCCTTTACAAGTGAAATGTTGTCAGAAATTGCTTTGAACACGGAATTTATGCTTGTAAACCAGTCTGCATTGTCGTCAAATACGGCATTTATCGAATAGTCGGCGGTCAGTCTGTCGGCATTTTCGGTATAGCTTCTGACAACCGCAAGATTCTTTGCACATTCCGATATTTCCTGCGGTGAACGTTTCACAAAGCTGCTTATGATATGCTGTTTTTCGCTGTCGCTGAACTTATCTGAGCAGGCTATATTATTTACTGTTACGGTTTTCTGCAAAGCCTTCGACAGCTGTTCCCAGTCTGTTGCAACGCCGCTCAGTATTCCGCCCGGAATATTCAGCGTTGAAGAAATCTGTTGTATTTGTGCCGATTTTTCGGACAGCTCTGTAAGTCTGTCGTATACTGCACAAACATCGTTTTTTGTGAATGCGGCAGGGTTTTTGCTGTAGACTTTAAGCTCTTTATAAAGCTTATTCTGACCGAGCAGTTTCGGCAAAAACCACTTTGCCTCCGCCTGTTTCCACTGTACCCTTGCGCTTTCGGCAGGGTATGAGAATATCGACTTATCAAAGCTGTTTTCTATTTCGGCGCTGAGTGTGTTATATGCTTTTCCCGTTTCACAAAGGGAAGTCAGCTTAGAAACAGTTCCCTCAAAATCCGCCGTGCCGATCATATCGGATATTACGGGTACGTCCGTACAGCAGGAATCTATAAGCGCCGATACGGCATCCAGCTTGTCACGGCTGATGTTTCCGTCCAGTTTTACGGCAGACGCAATAAAATTCAGTGCATCGTCTGCTTTGCCGTATTCGTCAATAAGTCTGTCAAGGCTGTTTTTGAGATTGTCACGCAGTTCGATCGAATACTCACGTCCGCCGTATCTTAAAAGCCGGTGCTGTGCATACAGTCCGATAGCGGATATTGCAACAACATAGCGTGAAATGATATCCTCATAGTGCGCAAGCGTGCTTTCGTCTGCATTACGCAATGTTTCCCTGTCAATCTTGATTTTTCCTTTGTTGCCAAGGCACTGTTCGTACCGTTCTATAGCCGAATACAGCGACTGCCCGAAAGACCTTTTTTCGTGCAGGGCTTCTATTATGTAGTTCAGTTTTGCTTTTTGCTGTGCCAGCTTTTCAGCTGTTGCGGCGTGTTGTTCTGGGGATTTTACCAGTGCGGTTTCAAGCGCTTTGTTGAGTTCGCCGAGTACAGTGGATTTATTTGTCTTGTTGGAATGAAGCTCAAGGCAGAACGGATCGAGCCCTATATTTGCAAGACGTTTTTGTACAACGCTCAGCGCCGCCATTTTCTCGGCAACGAACAATACGCTCTTGCCGTGATAAAGCGCATTGGCTATCATATTTGTGATAGTCTGCGATTTACCTGTTCCGGGAGGACCGTGCAGTACAAAACTTCTGCCTGCCGACGCCGCCACAACCGCACTGAGCTGTGAAGAATCCGCATCAACCGGTACAGCTATGTCGGTAAGTGAGATCTTGCTGTCTATTTCGGTATCGGCAATAAAATCTCCTGTCAGCTCTTCGCTTGTTGCACCGTTCATGAGGCAGGAAACTACCTTGTTGTTTTTAAGCTCATCGCTGCGGTTTCTTATATCGTTCCACATTACGAACTGTCCGAAGCTGAACAGACCGATAAAGCTGTTTTCAAGGATATTCCACGTTTTCTTGCCCATTATCGCCTGTCGTACAGTATTGAAAACAAGCGGCAGATCTATGCCGTGTTCGTCCTCGGGGAGCGGATCAAGCCCGTCTATATTTATGCCGTGATCCTGTCTTAAATACTCGATCATGGTTACGTTTATCTGAGCGTCTTCCTGACGGCTTCTGATAATATATCCCTTGTCACGGACATTTCTCACTATATCGACAGGAATAAGTACGAGCGGTGCATATCTCGGCTTTTCCGACATTTCACTTTCAAACCACCTGAGCAGTCCAAGCGATAAGAACAAGGTGTTTGAGCCGTTCTCCTCCATACTTACCTTTGCCGCACGGTACAGCTTTTTAAGGCTTTCCTCAAGCTCTGCGGCATCCATAAATGTTCTTATTCTTTTGTTTTTAAGCTCCTGCTCGGCAATATTCTTTACCAGATCCTTGTTTGTTTCTATCTCGAACGTCTTAATATCACGCATTGATACCGTCCACTCGGAGGGAGCTTCAAGAATGCGGAAATCCGTTCCGTCCGACAGCTTATCTTCAAGCAGTGAAAGATCGGACGCCATAATTTCTATGGTGCTTTTGTTCATTCTGAAATTGAGAAGTGAGTTTCTGAGTGAAAAGTCAAGCAGTTTTCTTTCCCATAGTTTCTGCTTTGTCATAGGCTCGTTACTGCCCTGTGCAACTTTTCCGTACAACGATGTGTCAAGCTCGCTCGGCGCATTCATCCTGATACGCTTTGTGCTTTCGTTCTCAACGTTTTCCGAAGCGATCGCCTGTTCAAGCTTTAACGGTATAGGGCGTATTCCGCTGCCCCTTGTGCGTGCGATGTCAACAGCGCATATAAATTCACCCGGTTTATTAAAATGATCCTTGCCGTGTTTCAGCGCCGCATCAAAGTCTGTATTATCCTTTGTGATATCGGTACATTCGACAAGCAGTATTTCTTCTGCGCCTGTCACGATACGTTTTTCGATCGCCGATACATCGTCGGTCGCACAATCCGCAAAGGTTTCCTCCTCAAGATGGCAGCCGCAGAAAGCGTGACCGTTTATGAATATTATAAGGGGATTCAGTCCGACAGCTTCAAGGCATGACGCATACAGCACCGAAAGATCAAGACAAGTGCCCTGCTTTTGCTCAAGAACAGTATTTGCAAGGCGAACCTTCTGACCTATATATTCAAAGCTGGCAGGCGGCATATTGTATGCAATCTTCCTTGCGCAAAGCGCCGTATAGATTGCTGCCATCTGCTGTTTTACAAAGTTCGGATTCTGCCGCTGATATGCGCTGAACGCAGTCGTGTCCGCCCACTTTTTAAGATATACAGACGCTTCCGATATGACTTTTGCGATTTCAGGGTGATTGGGCGTCACAAATGCCGCAATAAGCTCGGGGTCAAATGCAAGTCCGCTCCATTCGTTGAATGAAAGCAACTGAACCGGGACGTCCTTGTGATAAAGTTCGTTGTCGTCTTTTGTAAGTGAAAAGCTGACCGTACCGGATATGGCTTCTGTCAGAGAAAACAGCATTTCCGTGCTTAGAATTATCCTGAGCGGTGAAATCTCGACCGACTGTCCTGCGGGGACGGCATTTATGTCGTATGTGAATGTCTTTGCAAAGCCGGGATCAAAGGCGATAGTCAGCTTTACATCACTTATATCTTCATTGCCCTCATTGCTGACTGTAAGATTTCTTATGAAAGGTATGAAATTTTGTTGCATTGCGAAATTGATTTTCGGTATCATATCGCAACCGAGTGTCAGAACTGCGCCCATGTAACACCATCCTTGAATTTTAAAAGTTTCCGTTATTAACGGTATCAGTTAAATTATACTACTATATTCAAAACCTGTCAATCGTAGTACAGCGATTACGGGATAGAAAAGACGGCAGAGTAAATTTACGCATTTTTCACTGTTTATCGTAATGCTGTGCATTTTTTCGCTGATCATATAATATCCTGTTCCGGCTGCATCGGCAATAAACCAGCCGATAGGTATAGCGATCCATATTCCCATAACTCCGAATGCAGGTACGGGCGACAGGATATACGCCAGAAGCACTCTTGTTCCGAGTGAAAGAATCGTCAGGACTACCGACATCAACGGTTTATTTACCGCTCTGTAGTAGCCGTAGAGCATAAACAGTATTCCTATGCCGATGTAGCACAGACCTTTATCGAGCGACAGACCTATAATCACGGATGTAAGGAAGGTTATGAGTGTATATGATGAGCCGACGGCGGCAAGTGCGTTGTCGCCGATATATCTGCCGACTATCCATGTATCAGCGAGGTTGTAAAGCTGCTGCATTATATTTCCGAGCATAAGCGGCACTGCGAATGCCCGTAGTCCGCCGGTTATACTGCCGACGGTAAGATCACGGTTTTTCATTATGTACTTCCTTTATATAAGCGGTGCGACAAATCCCCACGCAACAGCAATCACAAGCGAGGGGAGCAGGTTTGCTACTCTTATCTGTTTTTTACGAATGAGGTTAAGTCCTACGCAAAAAATCAGGACATTGCCGACATAAGAAAGATAAGACAGTGCAAGGTCGGTCATAAAGCCTCCGGCAAATACAGCGATTATTGTTATGACACCCTGAAAAATCGCTACAGGTACAGCGGAGAAGATACAGCCCTTGCCCTGAGAGGCGGTCATTACGCAGATAATCACTGCGTCAAGGATCGCTTTTGCGATAAGAACCGAGCAATCGCCGCTTACTCCGTCGTTTATCGAGCCTATCACTGCCATTGCGCCTATACAGACAGTGCAGGAGGCGCTGACAAATGCCGATACAAATGAGTTGTCGCCTGTACTGTGGCTTTTGATTTTAAGCCATTCGCCGAACTTGTCCACAAGAGCGTTTATATTGATTATTTCACCGATAAGACCGCCTAAGGTAAGGCTTACTATCATCATTATCGTGCCGCCCGTTGACAGCTTGCCGCCTGACAGCGACAGCATATTCTGCATAACACCGCCGATGGCAAGCATCATTATTGCAACGGCATTGACCGACAGCAGAGTATCCTTTATTCTTTCGTTCAGCTTTTTCCCAAACAGAAGACCGCATAGTCCTCCGAGTATAAGCAAAGCTACATTTATTACAGTTCCGATACCACGCATTTTTTCCCTCTTGATTCATTCAGATATTATTGCTACATATTATACAGCCGCATAAGCAGTATGTCAAGGAAACTCTTGACATACTGCTGTGGTTGAGTTATAATGTATTAGATTTCTAACAGTTTAAATCCTAATTTAAATTTACTGAGAGGTACTAATGGAAAATTCACTTCATCACTTGCTTATGACAAACCACACCGCTTTTCGCAAGCGGATTTTTTCCGCCCTGAAAAACGAGGGGCTGACTTCGGGACAGCCGAAGGTACTTGAATATCTTGCGGAGCATGACGGAGCGATGCAGAAGGATATTGCCGCCGCCTGCCGCATTGAGCCTGCAACGATGACTTCACTGCTTTGCGGTATGGAGAAAAAGGGTCTGATAACACGGTCTGCGCCGGACAGACGTTCACTCAGCGTATATCTTACCGATAAGGGCAAGGCGCTTGTCCCGCTTATAGAGCAGGAATTTGCAAGGATAGAGTGCGTGGCTACAAACGGATTTTCAGACGATGAGCGTGAAATGCTTGTTTCGCTGTTGTCAAGGATGCGTGAAAATCTTGACTGAATACAAGGACAAAGGAAATATGAAAATGTCAAAGAAAGAAACCGCAAAGAGATATGTTTTATTTATAATAAGCCTGTTTTTCTCCGCACTCGGAGTGGCTTTTACAAAGCACGGGGAGCTTGGTGTGTCGCCGATCTCGTCCGTCGCGAATGTGATGAGCTATAAGCTTGATTTCTTCACGCTCGGTGTATGGCTTATAATCTGGAACTGCGTGCTGATACTCGGACAGATACTGATACTTCGTAAGAAGTTTCAGCCGATACAGCTTTTACAGATACCGCTGTCGTTCCTGTTCGGATATTTTACCGATTTCGGACTGTGGCTCGTGGGCTTTATCCCTGCGGAAAACTACATAGTGCGCCTTATTATGGTAGTTATCGGAATTGTCATACTCGGTTTCGGGGTATCGCTGTCGGTTTCCGCAAATGTTATAATGAACTCGGGAGAGGCTTTTGTAAAGGCGATAGCAGATACGGCAAACAAGAATTTCGGTAATGTAAAGATAGTTTTTGATGTAAGCTGTGTGGTGCTTGCACTGATACTTTCACTGTTGTTTTTTGATTTTACGATAGTGGGAACAAGGGAGGGTACTGTTATTTCGGCGCTGTGTACCGGTCTTGCGGTGAAGCTGTTCCAAAGATTGACGAATGAGCCTGTGAACAGACTTTTGAGTGATTGACGTATTGTAAAAAAGGACAGACGTGGAGCGAGGGATAGTGCGGTTTTGAAAGGGTTGGTGTCGGGTGAGGGTAGCTAACGACAATAATATAAAAAGCGGTCACAGCATATCACTGTAACCGCTTTTATTGATTATTGCTTTGTGTAACTTCCGCCGTTTTGCCGTCCTTTAAATATATATTGCGTTATTAAAGGCGGAATTTGGGGCGGCACATTGCCGCAGGCGGAATTTGAAGTGCCGCATCGGCATCAACCTTCGTATTCGGAGAATTTGGGAGCGTTGGCTATTACGTCGGCTTCAAGAGCCTGCGGTAATTGCTCGTAGTGGTCGAACTGAGCGGTGAAATGACCTAAGCCTCTGGTTATCTGACGGATAACGGTTGCAAGGTCGGTTATCTCGGACTGGGGCATCTGAGCGTCAAGCTCGGTCATACCCTGTTCTTCCTCGCTGGGATTCATACCGAGAACAGTACCTCTGCGCTTGTTGATGACCGTCATTATATCACCTGTGCTTGCATCGTCAAGAATTACCTTTACAAGACAGATAGGCTCGAGTATGCAAGGCTGAGCTTCTGCAAGTCCCTGCTTGTATGCGATATGAGCCGCCATTTTGAACGCCTGTTCGGAGCTGTCTACAGGGTGGTATGAGCCGTCAAGCAGAGTAGCCTTCAAATTAACGACAGGATAGCCTGCCAGTACACCGTGTGCTGTCGATTCTGCAAGACCCTTTTCAACGGCAGGGAAATAGTTCTTCGGAACGCTTCCGCCGAAAACCTTTTCCTCAAATACAAGAGCATCGCTGTCGCAAGGCTCGAATTCAATCTTTACATGACCGTACTGACCGTGACCGCCCGACTGCTTCTTGTGCTTGCCTTCAGCCTGTACTTTTTTGCGGATAGATTCACGGTAGGCGATTATCGGGTCGGAAACTATTACATCCACGCCGAATTTAGCCTTCATCTTTGAAATTGCGGCGTCAAGGTGCTGTTCGCCAAGACCGCCTAATATACGCTGATGCGTTTCGTGGTTGTGGTCGTAGCTTAATGTCTTGTCTTCCTCGACCATACGCTTTATCGCATTGCTTATCTTGCCCTCGTCATTTTTATCCTTTGCAGAGATAGCCTTGAAGAAGCAGGGAACGGGGTATTTTTCTGCGGCGAATACCGTTTCGTCACCTGATGCAGTGAGCGTATCGCCTGTGTTCGCACTGAGCTTTGTTGCAGCTACTATGTCGCCTGCGTAGGCTTCAATCATATCCTCCGTTTTCTTGCCCTGCATACTCAGGAGCTTACCGGGCTTTTCAAGATTGCCTGTTGTGCGGTTAACTACTTCAGTTCCTGCGGCAAGAGTACCGTTGACTATCTTTATATAGCTAAGCTTGCCGACAAAGGGGTCGGCTACTGTCTTGAACACCTTTGCTTCAAGCGTGTCACGGCTTGCATACTGTACTTTTGAGCCGTCCTCGCAAAGCTCGCCGTCTGTTTCATCGGGGCTCGGGAGCATATATATTATGGTGTTGAGCATCATATCAATGCCTGCGAGAGTGTCGCCCGAACAGCATACAACAGGTGTGATGTAGCCCTTGTGTATACCGTCGTGAAGACCCTTTACTATCTCGGCCTCGGTGAAGTCCTCGCCCTCGTTTTCAAAGTAGCGCATCATAAGCTCTTCGTCCGTTTCGGCTACAGCCTCAGCCATTGCGGCACGCAGACCTTTCAGACGGTTTTCCGACGCAGGCATGGGTACTTCGGTAGGTACGCCGTTGTCATAAGTATATGCCTTCATTTCAAGCAGGTTTATGTAGCTTTCAACGGTGCCGTACTTGTCAAAGGGAACTACTATGGGGCATATAGACGGACCAAACTGCGTCTTAAGTTCCTCAAGACACTTGTAGAAGTTGCTGTTTTCTTCTTCCATACGGGTGACAACGAACATTGTCGTTTTGCCGTGTTTTACTGCCTCTCTGTATGCTTTTATAGTGCCGACCTGAACACCGTCCTTTGCGGGAAGCGCTATTACAACGCTTTCTGCGGCGCTGATTCCTTCATAAAGTCCTGCTGCAAAATCAAACTGACCGGGAGTATCGAGAATATTTATTTTAACGTCTTTCCACTGGCAGTAAGCAAGCGAAGTACCGAGTGAGATCTTTCTCTTTATCTCTTCGGGATCATAGTCGCAGACGCTGTTGCCGTCCGATACTTTGCCCATTCTCTCAATCTCGCCGCACTTGTAGAGCAGGCCTTCCGCTACGGATGTTTTACCGCTGCCGCCGTGTCCTGCGAGGGCTATGTTTCGTATGTTTTTGCAAGTGTAAGTTTTCATGGTTTTATCCTTTTATCCTTTCATCAAAAATTCGGATAAATACATTATATACGGATTTTGGAAAAAATACAAGGGATTTTTCGTGAAAACTGAAATACGAGTGTAGAAATATATTGTTTGTTTTTGTGTATAATGTACAAAACGCTTCTGTGATTATTAATGTTTCTTTACAATTGTGCAACACGGCAGTATAATTAATTTTAACAAAAGAAAAGAGGAACAGGATGAATATTACGGTAAGAGAATATAAAAGTACGGACGCACACGCTGCGGCAGAAATATGGAACGAGGTAGTGCGTGACGGTGTTGCATTTCCGCAGGAGAACGAAATGAGCGACGCCGGGGCGGACGACTTTTTCCGTTCACAGAGTTATACAGGAATTGCGTGCGATGAAAACGGCAGGGTGTACGGGCTGTACATACTTCACCCGAATAATGTCGGCAGATGCGGTCATATAAGCAATGCAAGCTATGCGGTAAGCTCTTTTGCAAGAGGAAAAGGCGTAGGCAGAGCAGTGGTTATCGACTGTATCAAAAAGGCTAAGGAACTTGGGTTTGGCATTTTACAGTTCAATGCTGTTGTGGCAAGCAACACTGCGGCATTGGCACTGTATAAGTCGCTCGGATTTACACAGCTTGGTGTTATTCCTGACGGATTCAGGCTGAAAGACGGAAATTACGAGGACATTATTCCGCATTATATCAAGCTTTAATATATAGTACCACTATGATATGCCTATAGACAAAACCGCCGTTATCAAAGTTAGATACTCTGATAACGGCGGTATTTAATATCACTAACCTATTATTGCGTATTACAAAAAGAACCGCATTTTATGCGGTTCTTTACTGGCTGGGGTGGAAGGATTTGAACCCTCGAAATGGCGGAGTCAGAGTCCGATGCCTTACCACTTGGCGACACCCCAATATTCGGTTTTGTTGCCGCTGTCGTGACAACGTAGATTATTATATCACAACAAAACTTTGATGTCAAGCGTTTTTTTAAACTTTTTTTACTTTTTCATGAAAAAGTATGCACAATAAATACAAAAAGTATATTTCGCCTAGAATATCGCAATCTGTAATAAGATTTACCGATCTTTTTGTTCCTGTCCTTTGTTTACTATGAAAATTCCAAGACTGATAAACACAAGTGCAATGAGTGCTTCAGGCCGGAATGCCTGCTGTGTCTCACCCAGCAGAAGCGCCGAGAGCAGTACTCCGCATACCGGGTTCATAAATCCGAACACTGCAATCTTTGATACAGGATTATATTTCAGTAGTGTGCTCCATATCGAATAGGCGCAGGCTGAAATAAAAGCAAGATAAAGGAGCATAAGCGTTGCGGGGACGGGACTTCCGGCAATGCCCAGACTTCCGCCGGCAATCAATCCTATAACAGTCATTACAGCACCGCCGAACAGAAACTGCCAACCGCTGAGCATCATAGTGTCTGTATCAGCAGAAAAGCGCTTTATAAGCACCGATGACAGTGCGTATGCAACTGTGGAGATAAGGATAAATCCGTCGCCGGTAAGATTGAATCCATTGAGCAGCGAGCTGTCGAGATTGATTACGATAATACCCGCAGTGCCGAATACACAGCCGGTTATCTTGAGCCATGTCAGCTTTTCCAGACGGAATATAAGCGATGATATCAGAATGCAGACGAACACGCTCATTCCCTCAATAACGGAGGACTTTACTCCGCTTGTGTTTGCAAGTCCGATATAGAAGAACAGATATTGCAGAATAGTCTGGAACAAGCTCAGTGAGATAACTTTCGGTACTTCACGGAGTTTGGGTATCATCGGTTTTTTGTGCATAATACTGCCGATTATGATAACCATAATTCCGGCTATGAAAAACCTTACTCCGGCAAATAGTATCAGCGATGCCGGGTTTGCCGTATCTACAGAGAACAATCCGTATCCTATCTTGACGCACGGAAATGCACTGCCCCACAGTGCAGAACAGAGCATTGCAAGCAACGCCGCAATATATGTTTTCCTGAGTGTATCAGCTTTCATAAAAACCTCGTATATAACAAAATCAAGCGGCACTGTCGCAGGCAGACAGTACCGCTTTATATTTTAACACCCGACAGCTCCGGGGTCAATACTGTTTATTAAGATAGTTGATTATTTGTTCAGCCGCATTGCAATTACGGAAATGTCGTCGCTTTTGTCTTCACCCGCATAAAATCTGGCAGTAGCAGCTACTTCTTTTGAAAATTCCTTTAAGTCGGGCTCCTTGTCCATTTCGCGGTAAAGCCACTTCTCGTTAAGTTCTGCGCCGTCGCTTGTTATTACTATCATGTCGCGGTTTCCTATCGTGAATGTCCTGCGGTCGTAGACAGGTTCGTCCTTTACACCGACAGGCAGTCCTTTACAACCAAGCCGCATACAGCGGCTTCCGCACTTGATATAGGTATTTGCACTGCCTGCCTTATACAAGTCGGTTTTACCGCTGTACAGGTCGACAGCACATATCTCAAGCGTTGCAAAGCTCTCGTCGGAGGACTTGCACATAAGGGATGTATTGATTACGTTTATTGCTGCGTCTATACCCACTCCCGCTTGCAGCAGTCTTATCAGCATACCACAGGCAAAGGACGAATCCACACGCGCTCTGCTTCCGCTACCCATGCCGTCCGACAAGACTACATAGGCAATGCCGCTCTTGTCAATGAAGCTGTCGTAATAGTCGCCGCAGGCGGTGCCTTCGGTTTTACTGAGCTGGCATATCTCAATATCAAGCGTATAGGTAGTGCGGGAGAAAACGCTGAGCTTACAGCCGCCGCCCACACGGCTTATTGCGGGGAGGTCAAAATGTCGGCGGAAAGCGAGCGTCAGTGCTTCGCAGATATCCTGCTTTGATGCAAAAAAACCGGTATCGGAATAGGCTTCTACCGACATTCTGCCCTGTTCGCCGAGCTGAACGCTGACAGCATCGGCATCTTCACAGCCGAGCTTGTACAGTACGTTTATCGCAGTTTCATTATATTCGGGCTCAATGTCGCCGCTGTTTTCGATTTCATCCGATAACTGGGACAGGATCTGTTCTGTTGCCGATAACTGAGCGGTCAGAACAGACCTCATGCGTGCTATTCTCCTGCGTTCCGCTTCATTTTCGGACAATGTGGTGTAAAGCTTGTGTATTTTGTCGCATAACTGCTCCTTATGCGGACAACGCCCTGATAATGGTGCGGAAAACAGTTCCGGAGTGGGTTCTTCACCGCTTTTAACAGCATTTGTAAGTCTGGCAAACTGCTTTATGCTGTCGCCGTATTCTTTCCCCCAGCATTGCATATTATATCTGCATTTTCTGCAAATACTGTCACAGGCTGTATTATATACCCAGCTCATATCTCTCGGCTGAATGTTGTCAAGCTTTTCGGCAGTAAGTCCGACTGTGCGCCGTACCTCTGCAATTGCACCTTCTGCAAACTTAAGCCGTTTCGCAAACAATCTGCGTATACTGTTTTCGCCTGCGGTCAGCCTGACCATATCGGTCTGTTCAACGGTAAGTTTTGACGGGAGGAGCATAAAGACTGCCGACGACATAAAAATATCAGCCGCTACGGCAAGCTTTGAGTTGTCCATTGTAAAAAAGGCGGTGCAGATTGTAGCAGTCAGCACGAACGCTCCTGCTGCGCTTATCTTCTTTCCGCCGCAGAACATACCTGCGAGAGCCGCCGCAGGTGTAAGAGCCGCCGCAAGAAACGCATTGCCGTCCATACCTACCGATGTGCCCAGCGCACAGGCGGCGGCACACACCGCCCCCGCTCCGCTCCCGTACTTCATAGCGGCGCAAAGAGCCAGTCCCGATGCAAAGATAACACCGAAATTGAATACGCCTATGCTGTAGTGCGACAAAATCCCTGATACTATGGCACAGCCGCCGATAACGCAGATAAAGCTGAGAGGGTCGCTCCTGACAGTCACCTTTACAAGCTCACGCTTTGATGACAGGCGCATAAGCCTGAGCGCCACGACTGCACCGCCGCCTGCCATAGCAGACAGGATAATGCAGTTCATAATATCGCTTACGGAGGACGAGGTGAGAAAATTTGCGGCAAAAACAGAACCTGCCGCAGTTATAGCCGATACCGCATCGGAAGCGGCGGTTTTTCTGCGGGAAACGATAAGGCGGATAGCGACCACCGACAGCAGTGCTGATGTGACGGTAACGCCGTCCGAATAATTGCCGCCCAGAATATAGCCTGCTACACTGCCGACAAAAGCGCTTATACAATCGATACCGCTCATCGCCGCCGCAAACGACGCCGCAAACGGCGACGGTTTTCCGAACACGGTACTCATGGAAATGACCGCCGCAATAAGCATTACCGTACCGCATCTTATCACCGACCGGTCGCGTATATGTACGTTGTTTTTTGTTACTGCCCTTGACATTGTAAACATCCTTTCGCAAATGCAGATATTCCCGATGCAAAAAGAAAAAAGCGGGAATATCAATATGTTATTATTTTACAATTGGTATACGGCGCTTTTTGTCGCAGTAAGTAACAGTACTGCGCAAAGAAATACGGGAAATGTCGGGCAAAGTATTATACGGGCAGAAGCGATAGTATTCGTGGCAAAGGGATAATATACGACGATTTGTATACAAATTGCGTATGTTACGGTTTGTGTTTTTTGAAAGTCTGATCGGCAAAACAGGCGCGTCTTATATTTTATCGTATGGATGTGAATTATAACCAAATTAAGATCTGCAAATTTTGCTGTTTTATATGCTGATTTTTTCGGATGGGTTGAAAGACAGAAAAGGAAAATGTTATTATCAATACAGAATACAGAGAAATTGTGCGAACAGTGACAATTACGGAAAAAGAGTAAAAGGAGTAAATCAATGAATGGTAAGAGAGTTAAATCGGCGATAATGTCGGCGGTGATTCTGTCGGCGGTCGTCGTGAGCGGTTGCTCGGCTGATGGCGGAGTTTCACTCAACGAATCGGGCGTGAAAGCAGAATTATCTGCTTTTTTCAACACTTCCGGCAAAGATGAAAGTGGCGAAACCGAAAGTCGGACATCCTCTGACAGCATATCTGTCTCAACAACCGAAAAGAAGCCTGAAACCACAGCGGTTACAACAAAGAAAGACAATATGACAAAAGCAGAATGGAAAGAAACAAAGTCTGAGGGCACAAAGTATGTGACGGTTGGCTGTTACAGCAGAAAAAAAGCCATTCTCGGCTCTGAAACGGTAAAGCTGTATAACGTCAACGATAAGGTTACGGTGGTCGCTGTGACCGATACGGGTTATGCAAAGCTGAAAGACGGCACATTTATACATACGGATTATCTGTCGGACAGTAAGGTGACAGTCACGACCGCACCGACGACTACAACGACTAAGGAACCGGCACAACAGAAGCCTGCACATTCGCAAGTTTCCGATGAGTACTCGTGGGCGATAAATCCGAGTTATGCGTATGATGATGTGGCTGTAGTTAAACAGTTTGACACTCCGTGGGGAGAAGGAACTCTTGCGTCTTTTGTAAGAGAAAAAAACGGTGTGTGTCAATACAATCCGGGAAAAGAATATAAAGGAATTTTTACGGCGACAGATACTTCAGGTAAATGTGGACTTATAGACATAAACGGAAAGACGATACTCGTTAGTAAATATGACAAAATCAATATTTCAAACTGGATGTACAGATATCATTATATTGAGGTCAGCTATCTGAAAGATAGCGATGGCGACTATGAATATTATAAGGATTATTGGTTAAACGAAAATTTAAATGAGGTAGAACCTTCATCGGGAATCGGAAGCGATCCGGGATCGGTTTATTACTATGATATAGATACCGGTCGAATTTATTTTGATGACTTGATGATGGGAAATAAAGAGTTGACCGGTGACGAACTTTCGGAAGTGTACAAACCGGTAGTTTCATCTGTAACTGCCGAGGGAGAGACAATACTATTATATGGAGAGAAAACGTTACAACACGATTTTTATACAGATAAGCCGGGAACGGGAAAGTATGGGCTTATATCAGGCGGTAAAATAACAGTACCAATGGAATATGACGGCTATTTTAAATCTGAAACAGCCGATATATTCAGCGATTGCAACAGAATAGTTTTCTGGAAAAATAACAAGATATACGTTTTCGACAAGAACGGAAAATGCTATTCAGACGGTAAATATGACAAGACTGATAATGATAATCAGGAGCTTTACTATCTGAACGGCTATCTGCCTGTATGCAAAAGCGGCAAATGGGGACTTATAGATGTCAACGGAAATGAAGTTGTGAAGTGCCGGTTTGACGATATTTCATCGGTATATGACGGTAAGGCGTGGGCTAAGCAAAACGGCAAGTGGGGAGTAATCGAGCTTGCCTGAAATAAAGGAAGTATATTATGTTTAAGAAAGCAAAGAAAATCAGCGCGGCGGTTTTGTCGGCTGTTATGATGCTGACGGCTGTTGCTACACCGCTGGGGATAAGTTGCCGTTTATCGGTGACAGTTCGGCTATTATTGCAGGAGCAGAAACTTATGGGTTATACTACCGTATACTTAACGGCGTAGGCGGTTTCAAGGCTAAATCCACAGCTAAGAATTCAATAACGCTCGGCTGGAACAAGGGTGCAACGGCAAGCGGCTACCAGTTACAGCAGTACAAGGGCGGTAAATGGGTGACTGTTTACACCGGAACTAAGGCTACTTCTACAAACTATACGGTCAAGAGCCTGAAGCCTAACACAAGCTATAAGTTCAGAATAAGAGCGTATAAGACTTACGGTTCATCAAAGCAGTATGGTTCATGGAGCAAGGAGCTGACAGTCAAGACAAAGAAGTAAGCGTTATAATTAATATTAAAGGGCATCGGTCGGAAACGGTCGGTGTCCTTTTTTGAATCAAATTTGCAAGAAAACAGGGTAGAGGACAAAAAGAATATTGTGTAACAAGCAAAAAATCCACCGCCCGAAAGCAGTGGATTTTCTTTATATTCGGTTTTTCTAAATCGCCAAATTCTGAATCCGCATTATCATATTGTAACCGCCGATAACGGAGGTTGCATATATCGCCGACAATCGGAACGGCGAATTTGAAGCGGGTCACACCCGCACGGCGAATTTGAAGCGGCACATTGCCGCCGCCGGCGCCCTATTGGGTCATGCCAAGTTCTATTGCCTTGATGTTGGCGTCTATAAGATGGGCTTTCTTAGGCGGGATAACCTTTGCCATAGCCTTTTTAACCGTTTCCATCGTGGTAAATTTCGTTTCCTTAAGAAGCTTTCCGACAAGGATAATGTTTGCCATGCCCTTCATATCATGCTCGTTTGCGAGAGCTGTTGCAGGTACATAATATACATTGATGTCCGTCCTGTCGCACTTTGCGTCAACAAGCGTACTGTCGATAATAACCGTACCGCCGGGTACAACAGAATCAATAAACTTATCGTAGCTCGGAGTGTTCATTACTATAAGTGTGTTCGGTGTGTCGACAAGGGGCGAGCCGATAGGGTCGTCGCTTATACATACAGAGCAGTTGCAGGTACCGCCGCGCATTTCGGGACCGTAGGAAGGAAGCCACGAAACCTCCTTGTTCTCATACAGTCCGAAGTATGCGAGCATTTTTCCCATAAACAGTATGCCCTGTCCGCCGAATCCGGCAAGAAGAATTTCGTTTGTCATCTTATCGCACCCTCCTTGAATACACCTAAAGGATAGTAAGGAATCATCTCTGTGCGGACTCTGTCAAGAGCCTCGATAGGCGTCTTGCCCCAGTTTGTAGGACAAGTTGAAAGAACCTCTATTATAGAGAAGCCCTGCTTGTTCTTCTGGAACTCAAATCCTTTTCTGATTGCCTTTTTGGCAATGTTTATATTCTTGGGGTCGATAACCGTTACACGTTCGGCAAGCGCAACACCGCTGAGCGTCGAAAGCATTTCGCATACTCTTACGGGGAAGCCCTCAACATCGGGATTTCTGCCGTAGGGGGTCGTCTGCGTTATCTGACCGGGAAGCGTCGTAGGCGCCATCTGACCGCCTGTCATACCGTAGGTCGTGTTGTTGATAAAAATAACAGTGATATTTTCGCCTCTTGTAGCGGCGTGAACGATCTCAGCCGTACCGATAGCCGCAAGGTCGCCGTCACCCTGATATGTAAATACGAACTTATCGGGGTTAGCTCTCTTGATACCTGTAGCTACCGCAGGAGCACGTCCGTGCGAGGCTTCAAGCATATCGCATTCAAAATAATCATAGGCCATAACCGAGCATCCGACAGGACAAACACCGATAGTTTCGCCCTCGATACCCATTTCGTCAATTACTTCGGCTACAAGTCTGTGTACTATACCGTGAGTACAGCCGGGGCAATAGTGGGTGGTCACGTCTGCCAGAGCGTGAGGTCTTTTAAATTCAGGCATTAGTTTTTACCTCCCATTTCTCTTAACTTTTCAAGTATCTCTGCGGGCTTCGGGATAACGCCGCCTGTTCTTCCGTAGAACTCGACAGGCTTTGAGCAGTTGACAGCAAGCTTTACATCGTCTACCATCTGACCCATAGACATCTCCACGCAAAGAACATTCTTCGCATTCTTGCACGCTTCGGCAATTTCCTTTGCAGGATAAGGCCAAAGAGTTATCGGTCTTACTATGCCGACCTTAAGGCCCTCTTTTCTTGCCGCTTCGACTGCCGATTTTGCAAGTCTTGCGGTCGAGCCGTAAGCCACAACAACAGTATCTGCGTCCTCGCAGTAGTCGCTGACAGCCTCTGTATGCTTTGCCTTTAAGTCCTCGTATCTTTCAAATCTTTCTCTTACATTATCCTCAAGCTGATCGGGTTTTAAATAAAGAGAGTTGATTATGTTGTGCTTTCTCTTGTTGCCGTGACCGCAAGCTGCCCACGGTTTCTTTGACGCATCGGACATCTTTATCTCGGTATCCTCAAAGGCAACAGGCTCCATCATCTGACCGAGAAGTCCGTCCGCAAGGATAACCGCCGGCATTCTGTACTCGTCGGCAAGGTCGAAAGCCTTAGTTACCGTATCCACCATCTCCTGCACGGACGCAGGTGCGAATACGATAGCGTGGAAGTCGCCGTGACCGAGTGCGTGTGTTATCTGCCAGTAATCCGCCTGTGACGGCTGGATACCGCCAAGACCGGGACCGCCTCTTTGTACGTCAATGATAACGCAGGGTAAATCAGAGCCTGCAATGTAGCTTATTCCCTCTGTTTTAAGCGAAATTCCGGGAGAAGAAGATGATGTCATACATCTGATACCGGAGCCTGCACAGCCGTAAACCATATTTATAGCCGCAACCTCCGACTCAGCCTGTAAGAATACACCGCCTACCTTGGGCATTCTCTTTGACAGATATGCCGAAATTTCCGTCTGAGGTGTTATCGGGTAACCGAAAAAGCATTTACAGCCGGCTCTGATAGCGGCTTCCGCAAGTGCCTCGTTACCTTTCATAAGACTCTTTTCAGCCATTGTCGTCACCTCCTACAGTGATAGCGCAGTCAGGGCACATCATAGCGCACAGCGCACAGGCGATGCAAGCATCGTCATCTGTACATACGGCTGTGTAGTAGCCCTTCTTGTTGAGCTTTTCCGTCTGTAAAGCGACTATTTTCTTCGGACAGGCGGTTGTGCACAGTCCGCAGCCTTTACAGCGGTCAAAATCCACTTTCATTTTTGCCATATTTCTTGACCTTTCCTTTCGCCTAAAGTTTTATTCGGCTTACCATTCAGTTTTAATCAGATTACGGTAAGGAAACAGCTTTATTGTCCGGCTTCATCGCCGAATTCTTCCCACAGCTTTTTTACATATACCTTTATAGGGTATGCCTTATCAATACCGTCAAGGTATTCGTCTTTTGCGGTTACAGCCACAAGCGGCAGTCCCGCCGCTTGACACACCTTGTCCGCATAGTCAACAGAGCGGTGAATTATTTCGCTGTCGGTTTCGCTGCCAAGGTTGGTGTTGTTTATTATACCTGTGCATTTCATACCCGATGCGTTTTCAATCTCATACATCAGCTGTAAAGCTTCTTCCGGCTCTTTTGTAAGATATCTGCAACGGTTGATAACATACAGCATCTGTGTGTCATATCTGTCGAATATGGGCTTGTACCGACCGAGAGCTTTGGCACCCTCATCGTCACCGCCTACATCTATAATTATATACCCATCCCTGTCGGCGATACCGTTCATATCAAAGCCGAGAGCGGGTATGTCGAGATTTGAATTTGCATAGGTCGGAACGGTAAGGCTGATATCGTGCTTTCCGAACAGCTCCTTGAAATCGGCTGTCCTGAAATAAGGGTTTACTATATCAAGGTCGACCACTGTGACCTTTTCGCCTTTTGCGGCAAGATCAAGCGCCATATTGACCGACACATTGGTTTTGCCTGAGCCGTAATGACCTGTTATTATATTTATCTTTTTGAAGTTCATTTTTATCCTTTTCAATACACCGCTTTTTTACGGATGGTTCTATAAAAGTAATTATAACACTTTGAATCCGGTTTGTAAATAGGCAAATTTGGTAATGTGCATAAAGTCGGCGCAGAGTATGACACCTGTATTAGGCAAAATACAGATTTCAGACATAGGACTAAACAGATTTGAGGACGAAATAATCAGCTTATTAAAATGTATGATTTGTTTGCGACAGTACTAAACCGACCATCAACACTGTATGTGCACGTCTGCTCGGGCAAATTTCCGACGATCTTAATTTATCGGCGGTTTGCGTTGGATTATGATGTAAATAGGCAAAAGTGAAAAATTGCACAAAATAATTTTAAAGTAGTTTTAGTAATTCGTGAAAAAATTTATATAAAACTCTTGACAAGTTATGAAAAGTGTGATACAATGTATTCACAGTCAGAAAAAGGCTGTTGAGATAGATAGTTTAGATGAAAGGAATGATCGTCAAAAATGAGCAAAAGCGTATACAGTCTGGTGTTGTCGGACGAGATAGTACGGGCGATTGACTCTCTGGCATACAGAATGAATACAAGCCGTTCGGCACTTATCGACAGGATACTTGCCGAGAAACTCTCAATGCAGACGCCCGAAATACGAATGCGTAACATAATGGAGAATATCAGCAGTTTTTTTGACGAAGAGATATTCCGCTTGCAGACTGCGGCAGGCGATGGGGGAATGCTTATCAAAAGCCCGCTGCCTTATAAATACAAGCCGACAATACGTTACGCCGTAGAACTTATGCGCGAGGGCAAATATCTCGGCAGACTGAAGGTAAGCTTCAGAACGCAGAACGTGACGTTGATGACGCTGATGAATGATTTCCTTACCTGCTTTGCAAGTATAGAACACCGTAATCTGGCACAGTTTGATGATATTGATGTAGTAATGCAGATAGATAAAGACAAGATGACGAGGATGTTAAACAAGCCTATTCTCAAGGATATGAGAAAGATCACCGATCCTAATCTCACAGCAGAGGCTATTGCGGACTATGTCAATTTTCTTGACAGAACGATCAAACTTTATTTTGAAAACGCAGACAACAGAAAGCAGGCGATAGCACTTGTCGACGCCGCATACAAAGAGCATATGAAAGCTGTTAAAATAATCGTATAACAGCCCGTTATGCCGCAGAATATAAGCATGGGCGTAAGCCCGAAGGAAAGGAAGATTTGATATGCTTAACACTAATAATCTGACACAGAAATCAATGGAAGCCATAAGCACAGCTCAGAGTATTGCTGTTTCGTATCAGAATATGAATATAGAACAACAGCACATTTTGCTTGCGTTGCTTCAGGCTGAGGACGGACTTATCCCTCAACTTATAAAAAAGATGGGTGCTGACGCTTCACAGCTGACAAGGCTTACCGAACAGAGCGCCGCAGGAATTCCGAAGGTAACGGGCAGCGGCAGAGATCCCGAAAAGGTGTATGTATCTCCCGATGTTGATAAGGCATTTACAGCCGCTGAAGAAAAAGCAAAGCAGATGAAGGACGAGTATATCTCGGTAGAGCATCTGTTCATAGGACTTCTTGAAAAACCAAACTCACAGCTTAAGGACATTTTCGCAAAGTGCGGTATTACCGAAAAGGCATTCTTACAGGCACTTGAGCAGGTAAGGGGCAGTGTGCGTGTTACCGGACAGAATCCGGAGGAAACCTACGACGTGCTTAAAAAGTACGGTCAGGATTTAACAGAACTGGCACGGCAGAACAAGCTCGACCCTGTTATCGGCAGAGATACTGAGATAAGAAACGTTATCCGTATTCTTTCCCGTAAGACAAAGAACAACCCTGTGCTGATAGGCGAACCCGGTGTAGGTAAAACGGCTATCGCCGAGGGTCTTGCACTGCGTATAGTGCGTGGAGATGTTCCCGAAAACTTAAAGGAACGTCAGATATTCTCGCTTGATATGGGTGCGCTTGTTGCAGGCGCAAAGTACAGAGGCGAATTTGAGGAAAGGCTTAAAGCGGTATTGCAGACCATAAAGAAATCCGAAGGTCAGATAATACTGTTCATAGATGAGCTTCATACCATAGTAGGCGCAGGCAAGACGGACGGCGCAATGGACGCAGGAAATCTGCTGAAGCCGCTTCTTGCAAGAGGTGAGCTTCACTGCATAGGTGCGACAACGCTCAACGAGTACAGACAGTACATTGAAAAGGACGCCGCCCTCGAAAGACGTTTCCAGCCGGTAATGGTAAACGAGCCTACGGTAGAGGATACTATTTCTATATTGCGTGGCTTAAAGGAACGTTACGAGGTGTTCCACGGCGTAAAGATTCACGACTCGGCGCTTATCGCCGCCGCAACGCTTTCTGACAGATACATTTCGGACAGATTCCTGCCCGATAAGGCGATAGACCTTGTAGATGAAGCGTGTGCGCTCATCAAGACAGAAATGGAATCTATGCCGTCAGAGCTTGACGACATCCGCAGAAAGATAATGCAGCACGAGATAGAAGAAGCCGCTCTCAAAAAGGAAACCGACCGTATCTCCGTTGAGCATCTTGCCGAGGTACAGCAGGAGCTTGCCGAAATGCGTTCAAAGTTCAACGAGATGAAGGCAAAGTGGGAGAACGAGCGTAACGCCATCTCAAAGGTACAGAAACTGCGTGAGGAGATTGAAAGCACCAACAGCCTTATTGAGCAGGCTGAAAGAAGCTATGATCTGAATAAGGCGGCAGAGCTTAAATACGGTAAGCTCCCTCAGTTACAAAAAGAGCTGGAGGAAGAAGAAAAGCTGGCAGAGCAGTCAAAGTCTGCCTCTATGCTGCACGATAAGGTTACAGAGGAAGAAATTGCTAAGATTATCTGCCGCTGGACAGGTATCCCTGTTTCAAAGCTGATGGAGGGAGAGCGTGAAAAACTGCTCCATATGGAAGATATACTTCATAAGCGTGTAATAGGTCAGGACGAGGCTGTTGAAAAGGTAAGCGAGGCTATACTGCGTTCAAGGGCAGGCATCGCAAATCCCGATCAGCCTATAGGCTCGTTCCTGTTCTTAGGTCCTACCGGTGTTGGTAAGACAGAGCTTGCAAAGGCTCTTGCCGAGGCTCTGTTTGACGATGAACACAGCATGGTTCGTATTGATATGTCGGAATATATGGAGAAATTCAGCGTGAGCCGTCTTATCGGTGCGCCTCCAGGATATGTCGGATATGAGGAGGGCGGTCAGCTGACCGAGGCGGTAAGAAGAAAACCTTACTCGGTCGTACTTCTTGACGAGGTAGAAAAGGCTCACCCCGATGTATTCAATATCCTGTTACAGATTCTTGACGACGGCAGAATCACCGATTCTCAGGGCAGAACGGTAGACTTCAAGAATACTATTATCATTCTGACAAGTAACCTCGGCTCATCGTATATCCTTGACGGTATCAACGATAAAGGCGAGATTTCCGAAGAAGCTAAAAATGAGGTCAACAAATTGCTTAAAACACAGTTCAGACCCGAATTCCTCAACCGTCTTGATGAGATCGTGTTCTACAAGCCGCTCCGTAAGGACGAGATCTCCGGTATTGTCGATCTTATGCTCGGTGAGCTTAAGAAACGTCTTGCCGATAAGGAAGTAGGCTTTGCTATTACAGATGCCGCAAAGGACTATGTAATCGACAACGGCTTTGATCCGAACTACGGTGCAAGACCGCTCAAGAGATTCATACAGCGTAAGATAGAAACGCTTATCGCAAGAAAGCTGATAGCCGATGATGTAGCACCCGGCAGTACGCTGACGGTAGACTATAACGGCGAAAAGCTGATTTGCAGTGAGAGCTGATAAATGAATTACGGTCACGGGCAACAGTCCGTGACCGTATTTTTTGTACTATAAACAGTACAGCTTTAGCCGGAAATATAGACAAGCGGTTATCGGTGTGCTAAAATATATAGTGTAAGGAGTGATATTTTGAGAAAGAAAATAACAGCGGTGCTGACTGCGCTTGTAATGCTTACAGGCTGTTCGGCAAATGCTCCGGTTTCATCGGAAAACGCTTCATTCTCATCCGGCTTTTCGTCGGAAAATGCTTCATCCTCATCCGGCTTTTCGTCGGAAGTATCAGCTGAAGGCTCATCATACAGTGAAACGCAGAGCGTTACCCAAGAAAACGACAATGTAAATAACCTTGACAGCGATGAGATGAAGGTGCATTTTATTGATGTCGGACAGGGCGACAGCATTTTCATCGAACTGCCGAATACAAAGACAATGCTTATAGATGCGGCTGAAAAGGAATATGCGGACAGGATAACCAACTATATTTATTCCTGCGGATACAATACGCTTGATTATGTTGTCGCCACTCATCCGCACAGCGACCATATCGGCGGTATGGCTGACGTTATCGGTGCGTTTAATGTCGAAAACGTTATATTGAGTCCCGCAACGCACACAACAAAATCGTATACGAATATGCTTAAGGCGATAGACGACAGCGGTGCTAAGGTAAAAATCGGAGTAGCGGGAACGGAGATTTTCTCTGACGGCGATTTGTCGGCGGTTGTGATAGCACCTGTTACAGAGGACTACAGCGACCTTAACAACTCGTCCGTTGTGGTGATGCTGACATATGGAAATAACAAGTTTTTATTTACCGGCGACGCTGAAGAAGAGGAAGAATGTACGGTAACAGCCGATATTAAGTGTGATGTACTGAAGGTCGGTCATCACGGAAGCAGTACCTCGACAAGCAGAGCTTTTCTGACAGCGGCAAGCCCCGAATATGCGGTCATATCCTGCGGAATGGGCAATTCATACGGACATCCGCATACTGAAACGATTGATAAGCTGAAAAAGGCGGGAATAAATATCTACCGCACCGATCTGCAGGGCGATATAATAATGACCTGTGACGGCGAAAAAATAACCGTGAATGCAGAGCCGAGTGCGGCAGGCGGTGCATCGTCCGGGGAGAGCAAATCCGAAACGACTAAAGCGTCAACCACAACAAAAGTAACTACTACAACAGTAACAGAGAAACCTGCGGAAGAAAATCCCATAAGCTATTCGTATGTGCTGAATACTAACACTATGAAGATACACCGTGCAGGCTGCTCATCGGTAAGTCAGATAAGCGAAGAGAATAAAGGCTATACAAATGATTATGACGGGGCGATAGCGCAAGGGTATGTGCCGTGTAAGAGGTGTAAGCCGTGAGAGAAATCATATTAAAAGCCGCTTGACTTTTCATAGAAATATGCTATAATAACCTCGGACATAAAATCCGCCGATAGCGGATTTTGCCGTGCAAAAGCACGGCTTACGGCACACCGCTTGTCTGAGAATGTTGAAACACGATTTTGTTTTGCCCGATGGGCAAAATTTGCGGCATTTGCCGCTATGTGCCTTGACGGCACATTAAAATCGTGTTATAATATAAATAAAGAGGGAAACGACAGACGGTCACTCCCTGAGATAAGTTTAATAACCGCTCACAGTTTGCGACATGGGGCGGTTATTTCTTTTTGTTTATAAAGTTTATAACAAAAGAAATGATACTGAATATCATAACGGTAAATCCCGTTAGGAAGATACCGATCTGAATCAAGTTGTCCAGAGTTATGTACACAACTTCACCTCCTTTCCAAGTGCTTAACGCACTTTCGGGAGATGAATTTGACCGCCTGACGTCCAAGGTTTCCCTCAACTGATATTTTAGCATAATATAGCAAAAAGTGCAATCCCCGACGATTTGAAAAGTTCGTCGGGGATTGAATTGCTATATGATCAGATCGGTATCTTCAAGACGTTTATTGAAGAACTTCATTATCTTTATACACGGTTTTCTCAGCACTATGCCGATAAAGAGGGCTATCGCAACATAAATCAGCAGGTAGAGCAGGTCCTCTATATAGCTTTGTGCATATACGCCTGCGACCGCTTCACGCATTGCGTTTATGCTGTATCTGAAGGGCAGATAGGGAAGAATGTTGCGGAAAAATTCGGGGAGAACTTCGGGAGGGAATGTACCGCCCGAGCCTGCAACCTGAAGTACAAGGATAATTACCGCAAGAGCCTTTCCTATTACGCTGAATGTGATCGTCAGCGAGTAGATGAGCAGTGAGAATACAATAGAAGATACAACGGCGGCGATGATGAATAACAGCGGGTCTTCACACTGTACTTTCAGGAATAAAAGGTCGCCGAGTGCTATTATTATCGCCTGAATTATTGATACCATAAGGTAAATCATATATCTGCCGAAATAAGCCTGTATCGGTCTTACATTACTGCCGAGCTTTTCGATGTCACGGCGGCTGATCTCTGCTTTCAGTACGGCGACAAGTACGATCGAGCCTACCCAGATAGCGAGTATCGTGTAGAACGGCGTCATGGCTGAGCCGTAATTTTCTACAGGATAAACCTTGACGGTGTTAATTTCAACGGGTGAGCTCATAAATTCGCCGAGAGATGACGGGTCACTTGAAACCTCTTCGATAAAAGCTATAAGCGCCTGATCGTTGCTTATATCATCGACCTTTTTCTGCATATCGGTGAGCTTATCCTTTGCGTTGCCGATTATTTTATCGAGGTCGGTAAGGCAGGATTTAAGGCTTGCAAGCGAGTTCTGAGCATCGGTGAGAGCCGTTTCGATATTCGGAACAGATGTTCCTGCGTCAGAAAGCAGTGCGGAAATTCCGTCAAGCGTCTTGAACACTTCATTTACGGCGGTATCCATAGCAGTTTTGACAGAAGTGTTCCAAGTGGTTTTTATGCCGTCAAATTCTTTCTTTGAATCGGTTATCAGCTTGTTTACATCACTTTCAAAATTATCGGGGGCGTGACCTGTTGCACTGACAGTGTCTGCACCGTTATTTAATTTGTCGATGATTGCGTTCTGCTTTTCGATATTCCTGTCGATTGCATCAGTCATAATGCTGACATCAATTCCGAGCTTTTCGCCGACTGTTACAACATGGGTGCGGATGTTATTCAGTGCATCAATTGTTTTTCTGTTTATCTCCGCTGTTGCTCTTATCTTTTCGGCGGCTTTGTCGGCATCGGCGGCGATCTCACCCGTGATGCCCGAAATACTGCTTTCCGTATTGCTGTAAAGCGTATCGATTGAATTAAGGACGGTATCTGTAGCGGCGGTTATCTGTGTTGATACCGCCTGTACTGCCGTAATGCTGTCCTTTGCCGATGTGGTAAGCGTTCCTGACTGAGCAAGAAGCTGTTCAAGATCCGGGATAGACTTTTTGGTGTTTGCAATCATTGTATCTGCACTGTCAAGCGTTGTGCTTATCAGCGAAATTGAGCTTTGGAAAGCGGAAAGATTGTCGATAACGTCGCCTATGGCTGATTTTATATTGTCTGTTATCTCGGTGAATTTCTTGTTGCCCTGCTCGGAGGTGTAGTTTAATATTCCTGCAAGCTCGGTGGTAATCGTGTCAATAAAGCTCTCGTTTACCTGGTTTTTTATCGCCTCTGCGCCTTTGTCGGTGATTTTCGGAGCGATAGCGTTTTTCTTTTCGTTGAGCGTGTAGGTTATCTGCGGACGTGTCAGCTTGCCCGAAAGTATGCTTGTGAAGCTCTCGCTGAAATTTTCGGGGATAACGACGCTGGCATAATATTCGCCTATTACTACTCCGTTTTCCGCCTGCTGTTTATCTACGAACGTCCAGCACATCTGCGTGTTCTTTTTAAGATTATCCACTATCTGATTGCCGATGTTGATTTCCTTTGAAGCAAGCTTAGTGCCTTTATCGCAGTTTGCGACCGCAATCTTGATATTGCCTGTATTTGAGTACGGATCCCAGTTTGCCGCAATGTTGAACCACGCATACAGCGCCGGCAGTATACAAATACCTATCATTACCGCAAATGCCATAAGATTTGTGCGTATCTTTTTTATATCGCTTAAAAATATCCTGAATATTGTCTTCATTTGTTTTCCTGCTCCCTCGTTTTCATTCCGGAAAGACGGCTGATGTCCTTTTTAGCCGATTCTATTGTGGTTTCTATGTTAGCCTTTGCGTTTTCAAGCTCAGTTTTTGCGTTGCTTATCGTCTTGTCGATATCGTTCTTCATCTTTTCAAGGTCGTCTTCCTTGTCGGTGTTTTTAATGCCGAGTATCTTTTCGTACTTGTAGCAACGATAATCTATCCGTGTCATTACCGCAATACCCGAAATAATGAAGATTATCCACAGCGTCAAGAAGAATGTTTTGCTGTCAAGGCTGAACATCAGGGTGAGAAATACAACTGCACTGATGATAATGAGCAGTATCCCGACCTTGATACATTTTTCACGTTTTGCGTATTCTGCCTTGTATTCGTGCATAAGGCGCAGATATGCGTTATGTTCCTTGTCCTGCGTTGTGTCAGGATCTTTTATAAGCCCGTCTATAAGATCAAGCTCGTCCGGCTCTTCCTCATGTCCCTCTTCAAAAAGGTCTATATCGGAAAACTTCGTTTTCTTTATCTGCTCTTTTTCCTTTTTATCTTTATTCTTCAAACCGACACCCCGCTTTTTAAGTGTATTTTTTCTTGCCATAATAACCTCAGCCTGAAATCGTCATAAGACGATTTCGCCGCATAAAAATGCGGCTTTGCTACGCAATGGCTGAGAACATTTTAACATAAAAACTTTTGCCAACAGGCAAAAGACAGCGTACCGCCGTGTCGGTTGACACCGACTTGTTTTATGTTATAATATGATTATACTATTAAAAAAGCGGTTTGTCTATTGACATTCTGACAAAAGCAGTACACTTAAATATGCGGAAATTGGGAGAAATAAGAGATTTCAGAGCGGAAAAGAAAAATTCCGAAATTAGAATTTATTTCGAGAAATTTGTAAAAAGTGCTGAAATGAGAATTTTTCTTGACTTTCTTAGCGTTTTGTGCTAATATGAGAATATAATATAATAGTAGAGAACGATGAGAGGGTGATTTTTTTGGTTGAAAGAAAAGAATATCTTGAAAAGCTGAAGCTCTGGAAGGACGAACAGGTTATAAAGGTAGTGACGGGAATACGCAGATGCGGAAAATCAACATTGCTTATGCAGTATCAGGACTATCTTAAACAGAGCGGAGTAGAAGCTGACAGAATAATTGCGATAAACTTTGAAGAGCTGGAATACGAAGAACTGTGCGACTATAAAAAGCTGTATGAGTATATAAAGGCTCGGCTAAGCAGTGATAAAACTACTTACATTTTTCTTGACGAGATACAGAAAGTGCCGTATTTTGAAAAGGTGGTAGACAGTCTTTATGTAAAACAAGGAACTGATATTTATATCACCGGCTCAAACGCATATATGCTGTCGGGCGACCTTGCTACACTTCTCAGCGGTCGTTATGTGGAAATATCAATGCTTCCGCTGTCGTTTGCAGAGTATTTGCAGGTAAACAGCAAGGACAAGGACAGTGCATTTGCTGATTATATGAGATACGGCGGTATGCCTTTCATTGCTACGGCAGAAAAGACGGAAGAAAAGATAACCACCTATCTTGAGGGTATCTACAATACGGTTATCGTAAAGGATATTGAGGACAGGCAGAAGCGTAAGGAATGGGATAACAGCGATACAGGCAGGATAACGGATATATCGCTTCTTAAAACTATCGCAAAGTACCTTTCAAGCGTTATCGGAAGTCTTGTGACGGTAAGGAGCATTACAAATTATCTTGTTTCATCGGGACGGAAAATTTCTCCGAATACGGTGAGCGATTATGTTAATGCACTGACCGAATCATTCATATTCTACCCGGCGGAACGCTTTGACATTGCGGGAAAGCAATTGCTTAAAACCAACACGAAGTATTATATGGTTGACCTCGGCATACGAAATCTTATACTGCCTAAGAAAAGCTATGATCTTGGCTTTTCGGTTGAGAATGTAGTGTATTTTGAACTGCTCAGACGTGGGTACAAGGTGAGCGTGGGCAAGTACGGAAATACCGAGATAGATTTTGTGGCAGAGAGAAACGGAGAACTTGAGTATATTCAGGTAACTGCCGATATGACCGCTAAGGAAACTTTCGACAGGGAACTTGCACCGCTTACAGCAGTAAAGGATAACTACCGCAAGAGAGTTCTGACACTTGATAAATTCACTGTCGGAAATTATGACGGCATTGAGGTGAAGAATGTTGTCGAGTGGTTGACGGATAAATGATAATTGAATAGGGAGAATAAAGCCGCCCGTTTGTGTATGCAAACGGGCGGCGTTTTATATTCAATTGCTTTCGATTTCGGTGATAAGCTGTATCATACCGCTGATAAGCCTTTTGTGTTCATCTGTCATTGGGGTTATCTTTGAGGCGATGTCATTGTCATAAAGCTCTGCGGAAGCAGTGCCGAGCAGGAAATAGTCGGGTGTCGTATTCAGCACTGAGCAAAGGCTCATTATAAGCTCAAGGCTCGGTGCGCTCCTGCCGGTTTCGATATTTGAGAGATATTTATAGTTTACGTCTATCAGCTCGCAGACCTCGTACTGCTTCAAGCCGAGTTCCTTTCTGCGCTTTGCTATGCGTTTTCCAAGAGCGGTATAGTCAATTTTCATAGTATCACCTCAAGACAATAATAGCAGTTTTTGAGGAAAATAAAAACCGCCTGTTAAGTAGAAATTCTTATTGACAGATAGAAAATTCTGTGTTATACTAAGAAAAATGATGAATTTCTACAAAATATGTGGAAAAATGACAAAATAAAATTTGCAGGTTTTAAATGTGATACTTATATAGACTTCAGGAGAATATGCCGCCATATATAGTAAAGCATCAGAAATTAAATTAACAGTTATTAGCTGCAAAAATGGAATGGAATGTGCCGAAAATCATAATATAACAATCGGCACATTTAAAATAAGGAGGTTTTTTTATGAAAAAAAGAATTATATCAATGGCAATGTCAGTGGTGGTCGCAATATCTGCGCTTCCGCTATTCAGCAGTTGTTCCGGTGGCATAGGCGGAACAAATATCAATCAGGAGCTGGTAAAAAATTTAGAGTTAGATCAAAACGACATTTCAATACTTGTAAAACCTTTTGAGGTTATCGACATAGCGAGAAATGAGCTAAATTCGAAAAGCAATATAACAAATGAAGATCTTCAGAATTTTTCTAACACAATATATGATGCTCTTAACGGTTCGACTGATACCGGAAGTGATACGTCAAATAATTCTGGCGAAAAACATGCTATAAATATTTTAGATGAAAAGTATGGTCTTATAAATAATAAAGATGAAAATGATGAAATGAAATCACAAGCGAAGACATATTTTAGAAATGTTTCTGATTATAGCTTAGCCAACTTTAGCTATACCGATGGTGAATTTTGTGTAATTACCGATGGTGTCACTTATTATCTTCCGATTTTATACTACAAAGAAACAGCGGCATTTGTAAATTTTTATTCCGAACTGCTATATGGAAAAGAAATGATTTCTGAAGAAGAAATCAATAAGGTTTCTGAGAGTAATATCAGAACATCCTATAAGGATAATCTTAAAATTACGCTATTTAAAATCATGAACTGCAGTGCTGATGCGGAAAAAATATGCAAACTGACAAAGAAAGTATGGTATAATTCAATACATAAAGAGCATGATACTGAAACCGACGCTTTCACAATGGAAAACGGCACTTATTTCTATGATGATTTTAATGATGCTCTTAACAATCTTTACAATGATGGAGCATTTCAAACTGATATTTCAATGATTGAAAAAGATCAGGAAGATATAACTGAAATAGTAAAAATTATGAAAGATGCACCTGAAGAGTTTTCAAGCACATATGATGATTTGAAACAGTTGTACACTGCTTATCAGACTTTCTCAGGACTTGCTGTTAATTCATCCGGTAGCTATAATTCGTATTCAGATAGCGTGGAAAAAGCTACCGACGAAGTTATTGAATGCTACAATAAATTAAAATTATATGTTGATTAAGTAGGTAATTATTTCAAATCAAAATTTAAGTGGTGGATAGCGGCGGTTTCGGCTATGTCACATTCAAGGGCGACAAAATATCGCCTTATGAAGAAACAACTAATGAATAAAATCAGGCAAGGAAATAATAACTATGAGCATTTTAAATTCATCGGTAAGTAAAAAGATTTCTGTAAAGCTCAGCTTAAACGAAATCAATGAAATAAAGTTATACATAAAGGGTGCGGTTGACGGTTTTTGCAATATTAATAACGGAGAAACGTTTTCTGTCCGCCGCTTGTTTGGTGGCGATAACGGTAACTGGAACAGTACACCCTTGCAGGCGATATATAATTATTATGTTTCTGTCGGTGAAGATAACGCAAAGGAAAAGTCGGCTATTGATGTCGGTGTGTTACTTAAGCAGGTACTTTCCGATGATGCATATTGGGAATATGAGCTGATAAAGGGATATACTAACGAGTATAGGAGAATCGGCAGAAAATAAGCAAATAGCTGTACAGATGAAACTAACAGGAAATTTATGCTTAATTGGTTTTAATATTGATGTTATATCAACACAAAAACTCCCCGCCAACACGGCGGGGAGTTTGCATTTATTATATTACCTTGTAACCCTTAGCCTAAAACAACCTCAACCTTGTGAGCGCCGTTTCCAAATACGGGGATAACATTGCTGTCAACAGCCTTGCCGTCAACTGTAACGGACTTAACGCCGTGGCAAACGTGATCGGGGTTCTTTACAGTGATCTCATAGGTTGCACCTCTGAACAGTCTTGAAGCTGTGAAGCCGTCCCACTCGTGAGGAATTGAGGGATCAATCTTCAGACCGTTGTATTCGGGCTTGATACCCAAGATGTACTGAGATACTGCAACGAAGTTCCAAGCGGCTGTACCTGTGAGCCAGCTGTTCTTAGCTTCGCCGTGACGCTTAGCGTCCTTACCTGCAATCATCTGAGCGTATACATAAGGCTCTGTGCGGTGCAGATCGGAGATATCCTCTCTGAATGCGGGAGCGATCTTTGAATAATACTCGAATGCCTTGTCACCTCTGCCTACTGCGGCTTCAGCACAGATTATCCAAGCGTTGTTGTGGCAGAAGATACCTGCGTTTTCCTTGTAACCGCCGGGATATGTGGAGATTTCGCCGTACTGGATGTAGTAGTGTGTGAATGCAGGGTTGTTAAGAACAAGACCGTGCTTTGAGTTAAGATACTTGTCTACGCTGTCAAGGGTCTGAATATCGTAGCCCTTGTCCTTGCCAAGACCTGCGAGAACGCACCAGCCCTGAGGCTCGATGAATATCTTGCCTTCTTCGCACTCGTGTGAGCCGACCTTCTTGCCGTAGTGGTCGTAAGCGCGGAGGAACCATTCGCCGTCATAGCCGTATTCAAGGGTGTTCTTTCTCATCTTTTCGATCTCAGCCTGAGCCTTTTCAGCTTCTGCTGTGTCACCCTTCATCTTGCACATTTCAACGTACTCGGGAGCTATTGCACAGAACATACCTGCGATCATTACAGATTCTGCAACCTTGCTGTAGTAAGGAGGCTCCTTGAACATTTCCTTGTTGTTGTATGTCTGGAATGACTCGCCGGGCTTGTCTGAGAAGCAGGAGAGGTTAAGGCAGTCGTTCCAGTCGGCACGTCCGCTGAGAGGAAGTCCGTGAGGACCAACCTTCTTAACAACGTGGTAGAACGCTCTCTTCATGTGGTCGAGCATTGTGTCTGCAAGCTCGTCACGGTTCTCATAAGGAACCTTCTCGTCAAGGATAGAAACATCGCCTGTTTCCTTTATGTAAGCCGCAACTGCGAGAATCATCCACAGCGGGTCATCGTTGAAGTTGGAGCCAAGCTCGTGGTTGCCCATCTTTGTAAGGGGCTGATACTGGTGGTAAGCACCGCCGTCCTCAAGCATTGTAGCGGCAAGGTCGATAAGTCTTTCTCTTGCTCTTGCAGGGATCTGGTGTACGAAGCCGAGTAAGTCCTGGTTGGAGTCACGGAAGCCCATACCTCTGCCGATACCGCTCTCAAAGTAAGATGCAGAACGTGACATATTGAATGTAACCATGCACTGATACTGGTTCCAGATGTTAACCATTCTGTTGAGCTTTTCATCGGGAGAATCAACGCTGTACTGACCGAGCAGGCTGTTCCAGTGTTCCTTCAGCTCTGCGAGGAGCTTGTCAGCCTTTTCGGCTGTATCGCACATAGCCATCATAGCCTGCGCCTTAGTCTTGTTTACGATGTTTTTCTTTCTGTCGCCGCTTGTTATAATTGTGCTGTTCTCGTCAAGGTCGGGAGCAAACTTTTCTTCAACCTTGTTCTCAACATAGCCCAGGCAGAATACAAGATCCTTGCTTTCGCCGGGCTGGAGCTTGATTTCGATATAGTGAGAAGCAACGGGCGACCAGCCGTCTGCAACGGACATATTGGGTGCGCCTGCAAATACTGTCTGAGGAGCGTCAAAGCCGTTGTATAAGCCGAAGAAGCTCTCTCTGTCTGTATCGTAACCGTTGATAGGTGCATTTACAGAGTAGAATGCGTAGTGGTCACGTCTTTCCTTATATTCGGTCTTGTGGTAGATAACAGAGCCGTCAATTTCAACCTCACCTGTGTTGAAGTTTCTCTGGAAGTTTGTAGTATCATCGTTTGCGTCCCACAGGCACCACTCAAGGAAGCTGAACAGCTTTAAGTTCTTTTCCTTATCGCTGTCGTTTTTGATTGTAACCTTCTGGATCTCTCCGTTGAAGTTCTGGGGAACGAAGAATGTAGCTGTGGCTGTAACGCCGTTTGATGAGCCTTTTATGATCGTGTAGCCCATACCGTGACGGCACTCGTAGCTGTCAAGTGTTGTCTTAACGGGCGACCAGCCGGGGTTCCATACATGACCGCCGTCGTTTATGTAGAAGTAACGTCCGCCCATATCAACGGGAACGTTGTTATAGCGGTAACGTGTAATTCTTCTCAGTCTTGCGTCCTTGTAGAAGCAGTAACCGCCTGCTGTGTTAGAGATCAGCGAGAAAAAGCCCTGTGTGCCGAGATAGTTTATCCACGGATAAGGGGTCTTGGGAGATGTAATGACATACTCTCTGTTCTTATCGTCAAAATAACCGAATTTCATAGAATCCTCCTAATGTTTTTGTTCCTGTAGCGAAAAAATTACAACGTTACAGAAACGTCTATGCTAATTATATCTTAAATGAATTTTTTTAGCAAGGGCTGTAATCGTTTTTAAAATAAAAATTTTTGTGAAAAGCAAAAATCCGCAATCTGCACAAAAAAACGGGCTGTGTTAGTGCATTGTGACGATTAGTTGCACTATATTGATATTTTGTTTTGGAGTTACTTTACAATATGGTGGAAAAATGATATAATATTTGTATTATAGGGAGGATTTTAATGATTATTTTAACTTTATCCCGATTTTTGATATGACGATTTTGACAACTTAGCCAAAGGACGTAATATGAAATACATTGAATACCGAGAAAAACGTGAGCATGGCACAAGGGAATTTCCGTATGCCTGCTACAGAGTGACAGAGAATTTTCCCCGTTATAATATGATACCGCACTGGCATAACGAGTGCGAGATTATCTATGTCAGGAGCGGATATTTCGAGCTTTTTCTTGACGGTCATACACACAGGATAGACGCAGGCTGCTGTTCGCTGATAATAGGCGGAAGTATGCACGGCGGTACGCCGAAGGACAACTGCAGATATGACTGTCTTGTGTTTGATATGGCGGCTTTGCTTAAATCAAGTCAGATATGCACATTGCATCTTCAGCCGATAATCAACCACGAAAGACGGTTTATCACCTTCTTTTCCGTCGACAGCGAGCCTGCAAAGGACGCAAAGGCGGTTATAGACGCAATGCTTGAAAAAGAGCCGGGATATGAATTTACCGTACCCGGACGGCTTTTGTGTATGCTCGGTCACATTGTGGCAAGGCAGGAGCATTATCAGAGCGGAGAAACAGCGGCGAGCGATATAAAGAAAGTACGCCGTTTCAAGAATGTTATAAGCTATATCGAGCAGAATTACCGTAAGAACATAACGCTTGAGGAACTTGCGAACGAGTGCGGAATGAACAGGAATTATTTCTGCCGTGCGTTCAAGGAATATACGGGCAAGACACCTGTTGAATATCTCAATTATTTCCGTATCGAATCTGCCTGTGAGCTTATCGCAAGTACCGATGAGAAGCTGATAGATATTGCGATGAAGTGCGGATTTAACGATTACAGCTATTTTATAAAGGTGTTCAAGAGTATGAAGGGCGTAACACCGAGAGATTATTGCAGGAGAAGCTTCTGATCTATGATGTATATACTTATAGCGTTGCTTTCCGCATTCTTTGCGGCTATAACAACGATACTGTGCAAGTGCGGATTGCGTGACGCTGACTCCGATGCGGCAACGGCACTGCGTACAACGATAGTGCTTGTGCTGTCGATAGCGGTCGTGTGGATAACGGGGGAATGGCACGATCTACCTAATGTAACGGGAATGACGCTGTTGTTTCTTATACTTTCGGGCTGTGCAACAGGCGGCTCGTGGCTGTGCTATTTCAAGGCTCTGAAAACGGGCGATGTGAACAGGGTCGCACCTATCGACAAATCCTCGACCGTACTTGCTATGCTGATGTCGTTTATTTTTCTCGGCGAACAGCTAACGGCTTATAAGATCATTGCAATGGTGCTTATCGGCATCGGAACGCTGATGATGAGCATACATACCGGAAAAAGAGGGTCAAAGGCAGGCAGGTGGATGATATTTGCGTGGATGTCCGCAATATTCGCCGCACTGACCTCGATTCTTGCAAAGATAGGCGTACAGAATGTCAATTCAAATCTCGGCACTGCCATAAGAACGGCGGTCGTGCTTGTTATGGCATGGATAGTCGTAGCGGCAAAGGGCAAGAAGAATGTTTTTTCGGGGCTTGGCGGCAAGGCGTTTGTGTTTATCGCACTCAGCGCCGTATCTACTGCGGCATCGTGGCTGTGCTACTATTACGCGCTGAAAATCGGTGATGCATCGGTAGTTGTACCGATAGACAAGCTGAGCATACTTGCTGTCGTGCTGTTCTCAAGGATATTCCTTAAGGAAAAGCTTACGGCGATGTCTTCTGCGGGGCTTGTGCTTATTGTCGCAGGTACGGTGTTTACGATACTTTGATTATAAAGAATATGCAGAAAAGCGGAGCGTGGGTTTCACGTTCCGCTTTATCATATTTATCTTGCTATTCTTGGGTTATCAAAATCAGTATATCCGAAATAATTTATTATAGCTGTTGTTTCTTCGGATTTGCCATATTCTGCTATAATATACTTCATGTACTCGGTTTTATTTTGTGACGGTTTTGAATATTTGTCATAATTATGGGGATACAATTAAATTTGAGTATAAGCTAAGACATCGCCGAAGCGATGTCTTGCAGTAATCACTTATCTTTCAACGATCATCAGAACGCCTTCTGCACCGACCTTGTTTTCAGGTTCTACAAGCAGATTTTCGTTAATACATTCCTCAATTGTTTTTGCTAATATTCTGACGCCTGCTATAAGTTGTGTATAGATTTGATACTCGTTCATCAGGTGTTCAGGAATGTGTGCTTTTATAAACACAGAAAGCTCAGCGGCAATTTGTTCAATAACAGTTCCCATATCATTATTGAAATCAAAAGAAAGATTATAGAAGTCCATATCGTTCTTTCTGTCAATCACAATGATCTTGGGTTCAATGACATTTCCGTTCTTTCGAAGATAGCCACATTCAAGAGCTTTGGCTGCTATTTCTTTTTCACTTTCGGACAGGTCGTCAATAGCAATTCCGCCAATGGTTCTGAGTACCATTAAGAGTTTGGGATCATGAGATAGGTTGTGACCACAATGGAAATGTTTATCAATACGCTTGCCGCAAATATTGGATACAAATACCGACTTATACCCGCCGATTGAAGTTGCATCTATATCTTCGCTGCCATAGAAATCAAACTCAGGATACTGTTCATCTGTAAATGCAACGGCAACACAAGAAAAAGGTCTATTAACAGGAACTATATCAGCGAAGTATTTGTCTGCAAGAACTTTATTTATTCTTTTTTCAAAATCCCAAACTGTTCTTGAGATCAAAGACCACATAATAAAACGTAAATCTTTCTGTTCGCTTAAATAAGGGAATGAAAGTATCTTTTCTCCATTCTGTTTTAACGTGTTTTTGATAACTTCGCAAAATTCAGGTAAATGCTTTTCGTAAATTTTATTGGCTTGGTTGTACTCATCATAATCCACCAAATGAATATTCACTGCATACTTGCCGTTCTCAAGCTTGCGGAGCATACCGTATTTCCCGTTTTCGCCGTGACATTGAATTTCCAATTCTTCTTCAATATAGGGCATAGGCACACAAAGTTCTTCAGATAGCTCTTTGGCTGACTTTGGTTTGTCTTTGCACAAGTAAATTAAGTTTTGAGAAAACATCCTTTCGGTTTTAGAACGAGGATCGTTGCCGCAAGGATTTCCGGTTCCTGAAATAGCCAATTTGATAGGCTTTAATACATACGTTCTTTCACTCATAGTTTTAACCTCTTTTCTAACTGAATTTCGCGCAGAAAACAAACGTTGCTTTACGGTGGTTTCATTGATGTTAAGTCTTGTGGCTATTTCTTTCACCTTCAGCCCATCAATGTAAAACATTACCATTACCTCTCGGTATGCCTTTGACAAAAAAGCAATTTCCTTAAAAATCCTGCTTATTTGTTCTTGTTCGGCTACTTCCTCAACAAATTCTTCTATTTCATTTTCTTTAGATGCTAACATCAAGTCGCTGTTTTCAATGCTGAACACTTGGCGTTCCGAATTTCTTTTCTCACAATAATCAGCATAAACTCTGCGAGCGACAGTCCATACAAAAGCGTAAAAATTATCAATACGTTTTTGTTTATGTATGGCTGATATTACTGCAAGAACTATATCCGAGCATAGATCTTCAGCTTCAAAAGATGTATTGCACCTGTGATAAGAAAAATGATAGATCTTATCGAGGAGATTTTTGTCATCAAGTAATTTAAGTGTTTCGTTTGTTTCCATATTGCACCTTTTTTCGTTTCAATCATGATTGTTACGCCTATATAGTCGGAACAATCTGAGGTTGGTTAGGTGGTTTTATAATTTTTTTCGTGGCTATGCTACTATTATGCGCTGAAGATCGGTGACGCATCGGTAGTTGTTCCGATAGACAAGCTGAGCATACTCGCAGTCGTGCTGTTCTCGAGGATATTCCTTAAGGAAAAGCTCACGGCGATGTCGTCTGCGGGGCTTGTGCTTATTGTCGCAGGTACGGTGTTTACGATACTTTGATTATAAAGAATATGCAGAAAAGCGGAGCGTGGGTTTCACGTTCCGCTTTTTATGTTGCATTTTATAGGGAATAGCCCAGTGCTTTTGCTTTTAGTGATTTTCGGTTTGCCGAAAGCGTTAGGAGGGTGTGCGTAAGCACTCGCCGATAACGCAGGTTACGCAAATCGCCAACCGTCAGAACGGCGAATTTGAAGCGGCACATTGCCGCACCGCCGGTAACGCAGGTTACGCAAATCACTAACTCTTAGAACGGCGAATTGACTGTGTCATTATGACACTGCTTTGGTAACGTCTACCCACTTCTCATATCCCGAACACTTTTCAAGCTCAGGGATAGTAAGCTCGATAGCACTGTTTGAGCTTCCGCAGGCAGGGAATACCGTTTCGTACTTGTTCAGCGACTCGTCAAGGTAAACAGCTACTCCGTCATTTACAGCAAAAGGACATACTCCGCCGACAGCGTGACCGATTAGCTCTGTCGCCTGATCTGCGGTAAGCATTTTTGCCTTTGCACCGAATGCGTGGCGGTACTTGGCATTGTCGATTTTTACGTTGCCTGCCGTTACAACGAGTATCGGGCTGTCACCAAGCATAAACGATAAGGTCTTTGCTATTCTGCAAGGCTCGGTGTGAAGTGCGTGAGCGGCAAGTTCGACTGTTGCGCTCGACTCGGACAGCTCAATTATTCTGTCCTCTATGCCGTAAGCCTTGAAATATTCCTTTACTTTTTCAAGCGACATTTTAGTTTCTCTTTTCTTCCTGTTCTTTTTCTTTAATTTTCTGTATAAGGAAGCAGTGCGTCAAGCAGCATATTTAAATTTGCGTATTGATGGGGGAATGCTCCGAAAGCCATTTTCGGCGCTATCTGCACTGCCGTCTTGTAATCCTTACCGTCCGTCATAAGCGTAAATTCAAGCTTGTACTGACCGATAAGCAGCTTCTTTATCTTAAGCCTCTTTATAGCGGTGAGCGGACACGAACCGCAGTTGCCGTCGCCTATAAGATCATAGCGTATCATCAGCAGTCTGCTCTTGTCGGTAACAGCTAAATAGCCGTATTCCATAGCACTTCCCATAAAGGATTTATCGTTGTATACGCAGTATACGGGAAACATTGCGGTTTCATCGGGATACAGCACCTTTACAAGCTGTGCGTGCATATCCGCTTCATCATAATATTTCAGCTTCATATTACTTGTTGCGAAGGTCGATTACACGCTTTGCCTTGCCCTCAAAACGTTCGATCGTCTTGGGCTCAACAAGTGTGACCTTTGTATCAATGCCGAGAACCGTCTTAAGATTGTGGTGGATATTTTTCTGTAAGTTGGACAGCGATTCAAGGCTTTCAAGCACGCTTCCGTCAACAAGCTCGCACTTTACCTCCAGCCTGTCACTGCTTCCCTCACGGGTAACAACAAGCTGATAGTGGGGAGCAATCTGCGGGATTGTCATTATAACGCTTTCGATCTGTGAGGGGAATACGTTTACGCCTCTGATCTTCAGCATATCATCGCTTCTGCCGGAGGGCTTGCTCATACGGGCGTGAGTTCTTCCGCATTCGCACTTTTCGTAAGTGATAGAAGTAATATCCTTTGTGCGATAACGCAGAACAGGGATTGCTTCCTTTGAAAGTGTTGTTATAACAAGCTCGCCCTTTGAACCTTCGGGGAGAACCTCGCCTGTTTCGGGATTGATGATCTCGGGGAGGAAGTGATCCTCGTTGAAGTGCATACCGCAACGCAGTGAACATTCGCCCGAAACACCCGGTCCCATAAGCTCGCTCATACCGTAGTTGTCGGTTGCAAGCAGATGCAGATAATCCTCTATCTGTGCTCTCATTTCTGGAGTGCATCCCTCAGAGCCGAAAAGACCGAGCCGCAGCTTGAGCTCATCTCTGCCGATGCCCATTTCTTCTGCGACCTCGCCTATTCTCATAGCGTATGAGGGGGTAGCGACAAGCGCCGTTGTGCCGAAGTCCTTCATCAGCATAACCTGCTTTTCGGTGTTGCCCGATGAGCAGGGAACTACTGTAGCACCTATCTTTTCAAGGCCGTAATGCAGACCGAGCGCACCCGTGAAAAGTCCGTAGCCGAATGCAATCTGTACTATGTCTTCATCTGTAGCGCCTGCGGCTGTTACAAGTCTTGCAACGCAGTCAGACCACATATCAAGGTCGTTCTTTGTGTAGCCTACAACGGTGGGCTTGCCTGTTGTACCCGATGAAGCGTGCAGACGTGTTACGTTTTTGAGCGGAGTTGCGAACATACCGAAAGGATAGTTGTCACGGAAATCCGCCTTAGTGGTATACGGTATGTACTGTATGTCCGACAGCGCCTTTATTTTTGTGCAATCAAAGCCTGCCTCGTCAAATTTTCTCTTGTACAGCGGAACATTGTCATAACAGTATTTTGTTATGTGCTTCAGTTTTTCAAGCTGGAGCTTTTCAAGCTCGGCTCTCGGCATAGTTTCAATATCTTTCTGGAAAAAACTCATATTATAACCCTCTTCTTTATTCTTCGCTCTCGGTGTATGCACAGCTGAAACCTGTGAACTGTGCCGTACCTCCTACAGCGTATAATCCTGTCATTGTACCCGTGAAACCGCCCGAAACCTCGCTTGTCAGATATTTCACCTGACCGCTTCCGAGATGTGTTTCGGTGTCGCCGCATTTCACGAAGAAATTGTAATTATAATGGTCGGCTCTGACGATAAGCGTTGCGTTGTCGGCATTTACCGCAACTCTGTTTTGCTCGTGCTTTATTCCGCCGATGTTGAGCTTCAGTATTGCAAAAGTGCCGTCCGCCGTCTTTTTAAGTGCAATATCGTAATGCTCGTTCTCGCACATATACATTGTGACACCGCCCTCGCCGTTGCCGCAAAGGTTTACGTTGACACAAAGCTCCATATCAAAGTCACGCTGACGCATTGCGATAAAAGTTGGCGAATCCATATCGTCAAGGGTCAGATCGGTGCCGCAAAGCTCGTACTTGTCCGCCGACAGCTTGTAGTTTTCGGGGAGGTACTTACGCAGATAACACCAGTCAACGGCAGGGTCTGTATTGCCGAATGTGAATACCGGTAATTCGTTCTGAACGAAATCGCCTTTTATTTCATACTGTGCGTCTGTTGTGCCGTCAAGACCTGCGAACAGCCTGCCGTTTTCGTCAAAGTGTGCGGGGGAGAGGAAAACCTCTCTGCCGAGGCTGTGGAAGGGCATCCATATACCCATCTGTCTGAAGCCGAGACTTAATATATGCCAGTCGCCGTTCTTGTCCTGTATCAGATCTCCGTGACCGATACCCTGTATTATGTACGGCGCTTTGTTGCGGTTAGTGAGTATGGGGTTGTTGTCGCCTGTGACATACTCGCCCCATATATCGTCCGATACGGCATATGTAATCATATGACCGTATTCTGTGCCGCCCTCTGCCGCCATAAGATAATATCTTCCGTTTATCTTATAAACGTGGGGGCTTTCAAGATAACGTCCGCCCGAACCTTTCCAGATAGACTTGCTGTGGGAGAGCTTTTTGCCTGTTGCAATGTCAATCTCGCACTGCACAACACCACCCTCGCCGTAGTCGTCCTGTCCGTTGCTTATGAAGAATGTTCTGCCGTCCTCAAAGTACAGCGACGGGTCGATACCGCCCTGATCGACTTCGATAGGGTCTGACCATTCGCCGTAGATGTCATCGGTATAAACATAGAAGTTCCTGTGGGTGGTGTCATTTGTAGTCACCATATAGAACCTTCCGTTGTTATAGCGGATAGTGGGAGCGAATACGCCGCCTGACGCAGGTATCTTGTCAAGCATTACCTGTTCGGGACGTGTCAGTACATAGCCTATCTGCTTCCAGTTTACAAGATTGTCGCTCTCAAAGAGGGCAACACCGGGGAAATACTGAAAGGTGCTTGTTACAAGATAATATTTTCCGTTTGCAAAACAGACGGAGGGGTCGGGGTAGAAGCCTTTCAGCACGGGGTTTTTGTATATCATGCTCAAATTCCTTTTTAAAAAGCTAAAATAAATTTATGCGTACTTTAATAGTATACCGCTTAAAAGTGCGAATGTCAAGTAAAAAGCTAATAAAGCGGTCATGTATTAGCTTTCTAAGAACGTGGTATATGTAACTCGCCTGTGCATTTGAACAAAGGAGTATAAATACACAAAAAAGCATTTATTATTTGTTGATTATGTGCAAATTTATTAGAATACCGTTGACAAATTAAAACAATTTTGCTACGATATAAATAAAGGTACATTTTAATTAAATAAATGGTAACTATTGATTACATTAATCAGAATTCTGCCGATTTTCAAATTAGCTAATTCAAAAGGAGTGATTCTATGAAAAAAACAACTTTGATATGCACTTTAATTCTTGTTTCTCTGCTCAGCGGCTGTGCCGGCAATAACGCCTCCCAACCGGTTTCATCGCAGGATACCTCTGTTACATCATCTGCATCGGAATCAACAACCGAAAGCATCACAACTCCCGAAACCTCTGTGCCTGAAGAATCCACTTCCGCTTATGAAGACGAAAAATTTACTGCAATAGGCGTGGTGGACAGTTCTGCAGAGGAAAGCAAACGTGATATAGCGTCATTTATCTACGACTACGGCAGTGAATATAAGACGCCCGGCAAAACCACAATTGACAAAATGTTCAGTGAGGCGCTCGGTGATAAAATCATTGATGATGAGCAGGTGCAAAAAGAGGTTGCCGATATTCTTGAAAAGTGTGGTAAGCTTGAAACCGAGCTTTACAATGCAGGTAACAAGATAAAGGATATGCCGGATATAACCGCTGTCCCAAAAGACGATTACGATAAGTGGTTTGAAAGTTCGGCACAGCCGACTGCGTTTACGTCTATGAAGGAATTTTATGAATCGGAAAAGTCGGTATATTCCGATATTACGACATTTGAACAGTTTGAAAAGGACTTTGACACATTCACATATCAGGACGGTAAATTCTGCGTGAAAGGAATTTCAATCGGCAGGTGCAATGAGACGGGATTGCACGGTCCGGCTTTAGAAAGTTTATCACAGCGTGAATGCCTTTATGATTGTGCCAAAGCCTATAAAGACGGTGATAACGTAAAATTGGCTTATATGGTGCTTAATTCTCAGACACCCGGTACAAGCTGTTATATGGTTTTCTCCGTCGACCTTACTAAAACCGACAGCGGTTACAGAATCGCCCGTAACGTTGACTGGAGCAAGGCATTCGGTAAAGGCGGCAAATAACTGCGTATAACTATTATAAGCTATAAACAAACAGAAAGCCCGGTATGGAAAAATCCGTACCGGGCTGATCTTATTCTGTTGTGTTCGGAATTAATACATTCCGCCCATACCGCCCATACCGCCTGCGGGCATTGCGGGAGCAGGATTTTCTTCCTTCTTGTCGGCAACGAGGCTCTCTGTTGTAAGAACCATAGCTGCAACTGAAGCGGCGTTCTGTAAAGCTGAACGTGTTACCTTTGCGGGATCTACGATACCTGCGGCAATCATATCACCGTATACTTCGTTCTGAGCGTCAAAGCCGTAGCCTACCTTGCCTTCACGGCGGATAGTGTCGATAATAACAGAGCCTTCAAGACCTGCGTTAGCGGCAATCTGACGAACAGGCTCTTCAAGAGCACGGAGAACTATCTTAGCACCTGTCTTTTCGTCACCCTCAAGGGTTGCGATAAGAGCTTCTACAGCGGGCATAGCGTTGATAAGCGCTGTACCGCCGCCTGCTACGATACCTTCCTCTGCGCCTGCCTTAGCGGCTGCAAGAGCGTCTTCGATACGGAGCTTCTTTTCCTTCATTTCGATTTCTGTAGCGGCACCGACCTTGATAACAGCAACACCGCCTGCAAGCTTTGCAAGTCTTTCCTGGAGCTTTTCCTTGTCAAATTCGCTTGTTGTGTTTTCGATAGCGGCTCTTATCTGAGCAATTCTTGCCTGAATCTGCTCTGTTGAACCTGCGCCGTTTACAATCGTTGTGTTTTCCTTTGAAACTGTTACGCTCTTAGCACGGCCAAGCTGGTCGATAGTTGTATCCTTAAGTTCAAGACCGAGTTCGGATGTGATAACAGTACCGCCTGTAAGAATTGCGATATCCTGTAACATTTCCTTACGTCTGTCGCCGAAGCCGGGAGCCTTTACACCTACGCATACGAATGTGCCACGCAGCTTGTTGAGGATAAGTGTTGTAAGAGCCTCGCCCTCGATGTCCTCAGCGATGATAAGCAGCTTCTTACCTGCCTGTACGACCTGTTCAAGTAAGGGCAGAACGTCCTGAATGTTGCTTATCTTCTTGTCTGTGATAAGGATGTAAGCATCGTCAAGGTTAGCTGTCATCTTATCTGTATCTGTTGCGAAGTAAGGTGAAATGTAGCCTCTGTCGAACTGCATACCTTCAACGACTTCGCTGTATGTTTCTGCTGTCTTGCCTTCTTCAAGAGTAACAACACCGTCTGTTGTAACCTTTTCCATAGCCTCTGCAATCAGCTTACCTACTGTTTCGTCACCCGATGAAACTGTAGCTACACGGGCAATGCCATCGCTGTTTTCGATAGCCTTTGAATTCTTCTTTATCTCTGCTACTGCCGAGTCAACTGCCTTTGAGATACCGCGCTTAACATCCATAGGGTTAGCGCCTGCGGCAATGTTCTTCATACCCTCTCTGATAAGAGCCTGAGCGAGCAGAGTAGCGGTTGTTGTACCGTCGCCTGCGGCGTCGTTTGTCTTTGTAGAAACTTCCTTAACGAGCTGTGCGCCCATGTTCTCAAAGGGATCTTCAAGTTCAATCTCCTTAGCGATAGTAACACCGTCGTTTGTAATCAGCGGAGCGCCGAACTTCTTGTCAAGCACTACGTTTCTGCCCTTAGGGCCGAGTGTAATCTTTACTGTGTTTGCGAGCTGGTCGATACCTGCCTGTAAAGCCTTGCGGGCTTCTTCACCGTATATAATCTGTTTAGCCATTGTGAATGTTCCTCACTTTCAATTATTCTACAACTGCGAGGATGTCTTCCTCACGGAGTATTGTGTATTCTTCGCCGTCAACCTTGACTTCTGTTCCTGAGTATTTGCTCATAAGAACCTTGTCGCCGACTTTAAGCTGTACGGGAACGAGCTTTCCGTCAACTGTCTTTCCGGGACCTACTGCTACTACTTCTGCTACCTGAGGCTTTTCCTGTGCGGCGCTTGTAAGAATTATGCCGCCCTTTGTTGTTTCTTCTGCTTCGAGCATCTTGATAACTACTCTGTCCGATAACGGTTTGATCGTCATTTTGAATGACCTCCTTGTTATATTTGCTGTCACTTTTTAACTGTGACGGTGCTTTTGATTTCCAAGTTGTTAGCACTCTTGCGTTATGAGTGCTAACCGCTGATTATTATTGTAATCACTTTACGCATAAAAATCAAGGGGTAAAATGTGAAAAGTGATAATTTTGTTACATTAATATAAAAGTCGTTCGGATAATTGATAATTATTTATGCAGATTTACACATAAAATTGACGGATTTTTTGAAAAAGGTGTTGAAAAAAGGCGTGTGGGGCTGTATAATATAAATAGAAACAGGGTGATAAGGATTTATCGCTTTAATATTTAATATTGTGTACTTTACGGAGGCACTGAAATGTCAAAGAAGATTATAATAGCCTGCGACAACGAGCATATATGTGATTTTATTGAGAACTATGCCGAAAAAGAGGGCTTTACGGTAAAAACGATATGCGATATAAGCGAGGATACACAGCACGTTGTGCGTGAATGTCTTGTTGCGCACCCTGATATTATAATACTCGGCGGTTGCTATCTTGATGCAGAGCAGGAATGCCGTCATACATCGCTGATGGCTGATATATATACGCTGAAGAATGACGGCGGCGAGCACGCTCTGTCGCTTCCTCTTGACATAGCACAACTGTCAAAGATATTTGAAAAGTACAATAAAAAGAAGACCGGAGAGTATGGTACACTCGTCATTGACAATGAACATAACTGCGTCAGAGTAGGTGACAAGAAATATCAGATCGGGCTCAACGAGCTTGAGATACTCCGCTCGTTTATAGCAAATCCGAACCGTGTGTTCAGCAAGGAACAGCTTGCCTATGAAGTATTCGGTCCTGACGCAAAGGGAAGTGACGCACTGGTCGAAGAATCGGTCAGTCTGCTGAAATCCAAACTTGACGGTTTATCTTCAAAATGGAGCATAAGGCTTATATGGGGCGTAGGGTATAAGTTCGAGGTGAATGAATAAGAAAAACGGGGAGCGTTTCCAATTGAAATGCTCCCCGTTTTATTATCGGTAAATTATTAAATTATTCAAACAGCTTTTCAAACTCAGCAACACATTCTTGATTGTATGCTTCATAGTCAACGTTTATCGGCTTGATTTCGTTGTTATAAAGCATCTCAAGTCCTTTGTAAACGCCGTCCTCAGAATTTTCTACCAGTGTTCCGCCGTACTTGTTCATGAATGTTCTGGGTCCTGTAATATCTGTTGAAACAATCGGCAGACCGAGAATGTCCGCTTCGGCAAGAACAAGTCCGAAGCCCTCATATAACGAGCTTAATACAAATCCGTCGCAAGCCTTGATTATAGGATAAGGGTTGCTTACCGCAAGCAGAAGAATTACATTTTCGGAAAGACCCATTTCGTTTACTTTTGCGATAAGTGCTTCGTACTTCTTTGCTCTTGAGTTGCCGCCCATAATTATAAGATATATGCTGTTATCCTTCTGCCAGAGCTTATAGAAAGCGTCAATAAGTCTGTCGTGACCCTTTTCGGGTGAATAACGACCGACATTTATAAATTTCTTTGCGTCCGACTGCATTATCTCATAGAACTTTTCGGGTTCTACAGAACATTTTGTAGTTGGGTCAAGGGCTATAGGCTGTTCGCCTTTTTCGCAGATTGTCTTGTAGTCGATAGTGTTTTTTACAATGTCTATCTTCTTGTCTGTTCCTGCAAGTTCCTGAGTAGGTGCAACTATATCGTCGGTTACGGCTACAACCTTATCGTAGTTGTGATAAGCATATTCAAGAAGGTCTTTTCTCTGATTGCTTCTTGTCTTGATTTCAGCCAGCATATCATTATGCACCCATATTATATTTTTACCTTTGAACTGGCTGTAAAGAAGAATAATTTCATCTTCATAACCGCAGAACTGGACAGCAGCGTCAAATTTAGCATTGCCGTAAGAACGCAGGAAATTCTGTTCTATACGCTTGCCAAGTGATTTTATATACTGTTTTGTTGAGATCATGTGTTCCTTATACAGCTTGTTTACTGTCTTGTTTGCGGCTGTCAGATTGAAATATTCCGCTACAGCGAAGAAGTTTACCTTATCGCTGAATGTAGCAAGCTGTTCGCCGTGTCTTTTTGCTTTTCCCTGACAGAATGAAACATAATAGTTACGCTTGTCAAGGTCGATATTGTTCATAAGAGATCTGAGCGATGTGGTGATACCGTTCTTGTCAAGATTACCTGCATAGATCAGAACATTTTCCTTACCATTGTTCGGCACGGGCGCTACAGTAAGTCCCGTATCAATACCGAGGATAGTTCTGTCGCAAAGCTGTGCGGTTGCGTCAATGTTGTCCCATGTGCAGAAGGTCTTTACAAACTCTGTATCGTCATAGTTCTTTTCGCTCCTCAACTCGTTTACAAGAGCGTCAAGGTCAAATACCTGAGGGAAGGGCAGGTCGTCCATATCCATGTACATACCTCTGTCACAGAGATATTCGTCTTTATCATAAGGGAAAAGAACAACCTTTTTGCGTGTGCAGGCGTAATCAAAGAATACGCTTGAATAGTCGGTAACAAGAACGTCTGCAATGTTAAGGAAGTCGTATGTTTCATACTCTGCCGGGAAGTTCTTTATATGCCTTAGTTTGCTGACTTCAGCCGTGTTCTTGGCGTGCATTGCCATAGGGTGGATGTTGATATAGAATATCTCATCATCGGTAAGTCTTTTGTCAAGTTCGCAAAGGTAATACATAAGATATGCGTCGTTTTTGGATACGCCGACCTTGTCAACTGTACCTCTCCATGTAGGCATATATGCATATATCTTTTTATCCTTGAGTTCAAGTTCTTCTCTTATTGCGTTTTCGGCTTCTCTGTCAAAGAAAACGGTATTTCTGGGATAACCGCCGAGAATGTAGGAATTTGAAGAAATATTCTCAAGCATATAGTCCCTTATCATTACGTCTTTTGTAAAGATGTTGGGATAAAGCAGATAGTCTGCATTGACAAGGTTTTTCTGAACATTTCCGAAGAATACATCGTTATGCACCTTACGACCCATAGCTTTTAGAGGTGTGCCGTGCCATGTGTTTATATATACCTGTCCCTCTTTCTTTATCCAGTAGTTAGGGAAGGTAGCGTCGTTTATCAGATATTTTGCGCTTGCAAGCAGACGCATATAATCATCGGAAGCATAAACAATAATGTTTACATTTTCAAATCCGTAGTGTTCAAGAATAGCCTTAATGCTTTTTACATATCTTCCCCATGATGAAAGGTAGACCGTATATCCGGCGTATTTTTCATCGGTCAGAAGATATTTCAGGATATAGAACAGGTTACCGCTGATCTTTGTGGCGGTCTGCGATTCAAGCAGTATTACCTTCTCATCTATCGGTAACTGCTCATAATAGGTTATATACTTGTTTTTCGCTACCCAGTAAGGATCCTTGAATTTTTTGCGTACCTTATTGGCGTAGGTAAAGGGGTTGCTCATTTTAGTTCCTCCGTGAAATCAGGCGACTGTCTGTTTATCTTTATATTACTTGTCGCTAAGGTCGTGCTTTATCTGCGTAGTTGAAATTTCGGGTGTTCTGGGCAGATAAACTACCTCGCAGTATTCCTTGAGAAAATCAAACTTTCCCTTCCAGTCGTCGCCCATTACGAATGTGTCAACGTGGTATTCCTTTACGTCGCTTATCTTCTGATCCCAGCAGGTTTCGGGGATAACAAGATCGACGTAGCGGATAGCTTCAAGAAGCTGCTTTCTTATCTCATAGCTGAAATAGCACTTCTTCTGTTTTTCGTTCCAGTTGAATTCATCTGTTGAAAGCACTACGATAAGATAATCTCCGAGTGCCTTTGCTCTCTTGAGCAGTTCAATGTGTCCGTAGTGGAGCAGATCGAATGTTCCGTAGGTAATTACTCTTTTCATTTTTTTGTCCTTTCATATAGATCCTTATTCAAATGCTTATTTGTCACTTTCAACGCTTGTGAAGTGACCGCTTTTTTCATCATCTTCCGGCGGCTTCATATAATCGCCGTACATATTGGTGAGAAGACTGTCATACCCTTTGGGTGCGGGATATTCGCCGCTCTCAAACGGGAGCATTATCTTCTCCTCGAACCATTCGCTTTTATATGTTTCTCTGGGGAAGCCGTGCGCACCGCTTACGGTACACAGCTTTTTGCCCGAACAGAATATATTGAAAATACCGACAACAAAGTCACGCATCGCAATAATAAAGCCTCTCGGCATCTTTATCATAAAGTGATAAAGCATACGCGCCGATTTTTTTGTATAGTCAAAGTCGAAATCCTTGTCCTGCTTTGCTATAAGCGCATAAGAAGTTGTGCTTACCCATTTGAACATAAACTGTGCAAGCTTGTCGTTCGTTGGACACTTGTCCACAGGAAATACATCAATATATATGCCCTTGTGAATATTGACGCCCTTGAGGAACGGATCGACAACCTCTGTATTGTCAAGCCTTATCTTGTCAAAGTGGAACGGGTAACCCTTGTCATTCTTCTTGTCCTGCAGAAAAAGACCATTGGGCAATGCCTTCCTGCAGACACGGTTCAACCTGTTGAAATCCTTTCTGAGCATTACAACATCAATATCATCGTCCCACGGGATAAATCCTTTGTGTCTTACCGCACCGAGAAGCGTTCCCGCTGTAATAAAATAGCGTAAATTGTTTTCCTTGCACATCCTGTCGAATTTTACGAGTATGTCAAGTTCCTTTGCTTTAAGGTCGGCAAGCTCTTTTTCTGAAAGCTGTTCTTCCAAGTTTTCACCACCGTGATAATTATTAGCCATTAAAACGGCAAAAATGAATTTATAATTTTTTTGTACAGTTGATGTAAAATAAAGATAAATTTTTGTCAATAAAAAACTGTTTATTGTGTAAATCAAACTCATATTATTATACAATGAAAACCGCATTTTGTCAATAATCAGAGCCGTTTTGACATTAGTCGTAATGCACAATAATAACGGCAACGATGTGTATTTGTTTTATCTGTTTATTATACGCTTCGATATAATGAATAAACATTTGCATAAGAAAACAGCTGCCATAAAGACAGCTGTAATAATCCGATCATACGCCCATTTTCTTATTGTATGCGGCACATACTTCTTTTGCCGTACCCTGCATTACGGGTACTCCGTGGTCGAGCCACAGCGCCTTGTCGCAAAGCTGTTCAATAGACTTCATGTTGTGCGAAACATACAGCAGGGTAGTGCCGTTTGAAAGCATATTTTGCATACGCTCCGAGCATTTCTTCTTGAAGCGGACATCGCCTACCGAGAGAATTTCGTCTGCGATAAGTATATCGGGCTGTACTGATGTAGCTATCGAGAAGCCGAGCCTTGCTTTCATACCCGATGAGAAATTCTTTACGGGCGAATCAAGAAAATCCTGAAGCTCAGAGAACTCAACTATTTCATCGAACTTTTCCTGTATAAAATCCTTTTTGTAGCCGAGAAGCGTTCCGTTGAGGAAAATATTCTCCCTTGCGGTCATATTTGGATCAATACCTGCGCCAAGTTCAATAAGTGCGGCAACAGAACCCTTTACATCTACAGTTCCCTTGTAGGGCTTGAGAATACGGCTGATTACTTTAAGAAGTGTGGATTTTCCTGCACCGTTTGTGCCGACAAGCCCCCACGCCTCGCCTTTTTTTACCTGAAGGTTGATATCCTTCAGTGCAATGAATTCCTGAAACATCAGTTCACGGCGGAGTAATCTCACTACATATTCTTTTATATTGTCAACTTTCATGTTCGCTTTATTGAAGCGGACTGTTACGTTGTTAACGTCTATGATATAATCTTCCAAACCGATACCTCCGTCAGATATACAGAATAAACTTGTCCTGCTTATCTCTGAAGATAACAGTACCAAGTACAAAGAAGAGTGCGGCATATGCAACACCGAGGATAATTGTTTTCATATCAGAGATGCAGCCTGTATAAGCGATATCTCTGAACTGCTTGATGTAGATATAAAGCGGATTGAGATTCTCAACTATGAACTTCAGCCAGTTCGGAAGAATGTCAACCGGATAGAATATAGCCGATGCATACATCCACGCCGTCGTAAACGCGTTGTATATATATCTTGTGTCACGGAAGAAAACGTGCATCTGAGCGAGGAAGAATCCCATTCCGCAAGCGAATATATACGCTTCGAGCGTTATAAGAGGGAATAAAAGCATCGTCCAGTAGAAAGGCGAGCCTGTGAAGATAAGGACTATCAGCAGTGCGCCGAGCGACAGGACATAATCGACCATACAGCTTGTGACCTTTGCAAGCGGGAACATATATTTTGAAACATATGTCTTTTTCAGCAGAGCGGCGTTCGAGGTTATACCGTCCATCGCCTTGTTTGTTGCGCCGACGACGAAATCATACATAGTTCTGCCGACAAGCAGATAAACAGGAAAGTTGGGTATGTTTCTGTCGAACAGTTTCGAGAATACAACGTACATTACGAGCATTATAAGCAACGGATTCAGTACGCTCCAGACGTATCCCAGTACACTGCGTCTGTATTTCAGCTTCAGATCTCGTGAAACGAGCTGGATGAGCAGATCCTTGTAATGTCTTACCTCAAGAAATCCGCCTGTTTTATCCTTGCGAACAAGTGTCATTTTTACCTCCGTCATTCAAAACTCTTGTTGTGTCTTACTTTGTTGTAGAGCTTTGAATTAAGGATTCTGTTGTATCCGTTAAGCCCTATATGCAGTCGGTTGAGTGTTTTTAGTATCTTGCAGTGCTTTCTGCTCATTTCATAGACAATATGATATTCTTTATCCATAAAGTCCATCATTTCGTCTGCTCTTTTCCTGCCTGCTTTTCTGTCTTTGTCGCAAAGCAGTGAAGTAACCAGAAAACTCAGCAGCAGAAGATGCGTTTTCTTTGCGCAATAAAGCGCCGCCGCACCCGTAAAGCTCTTGCCCTCTGCGGTCATACGCTTAAGCACGGTTTCGGTATGACCTATACGCTTAAGCTGATTTTCGGCAGAAACGCTTTGCGTCACATCGCCTATGCGGTATTCATATATGAAAAGATCGAGCGGCAGTATGCTTTTTGCCTTGCTGCAAGGGAATGTTGCATATTCGTGGTCTTCATAGAAAACCTTTTCGCTCATCTTAATGCCTTCGCTTTTGTAGAATGCCGTGCGGTAGGTTATGCCGTGGAACGTAAGGCTGCGGTCGAAGTTTTTCCACTGCGACATTACCTCGTCCATTGTGTATATTCTGTCAAACTGCGGCGGAAAGCAACGCCAGCTTTTTACTTCGCCGTTTGAAATGTTTATCGTATGATGTGGCGTCAGCACAACATCTGCGTCTGTATTTTCAAGCGCCTTTATAAACTGCGGAATATTCTCGGTAAGAAACCAGTCGTCTGCGTCCAGCACTTTCAGATATTTGCCGACAGCCTTTTCACTGCCGACATTTATACCGGAGCCGTGACCGCCGTTTTCCTTGTTTATAAGGCTTATCGAGGCGGGATATTTTTCAATATATTCTTCTGCGATTTTTTCGCATCCGTCTGTAGAGCCGTCATTTACAACTATTATATCAAGCTTGTCCGTACATTCGCACAGGAGCGAATCAAGGCATTTTGCCAGAAACGGCTTGCTGTTGTAAGACGGAATAATTATACTCAGTATCTTTTCCATTAATTGTTACCTTTTTTCAGTTTATTAAGTCTGTTTTCCTTTATTCCTGCGAGCGTATATGAAAATGCCTTGAACATACTTATGTCCGTCAGCTGTTTTCTTTTGGCAAAAGCGTAATATGCGGCATAGAGAACGGACAGGGGAAGCCCCATTATATATCTTGTCGTATTTCCTCGGTTTACAAAGAATTCCCTGTCGAAGCCCTTGAACCAAGTTGATTGCGTCTGAGCCACCGTTGCAAGCTCATAGGGGTAGTGATATATTTTCAGTCCTGCCTTACGGCACTGCGTCAGAAATCTGAATTCCTCCTCCGCACCGTTGCCTGAGCCTGCACCCATGTTTTCGTCAAACCGAATGCCTTTTGCGAGGAGTTTTTCACGTCTGAACGTTATCTGCCACGAGCTTACGCTCATAATATCCCTGTAGCCGAGTTTTTTTATGCTGTCACCCCATTTATGAGGTCTTTCTGCCATATCGAATATGATAATATCCGCTTGCGGAAGACTGCTGTAAGCCTTCTGTACCGCTTCTTCGTACCCTTGCGAGAACACCTCGTCATCATCACAGATAATGCACACATCGGCAACGGATTTTGATATGGCGAGGTTACGGCTTTTAGTCAGCCCTCTTTCCTTTACCGAAAAGGTACGGACAAAAGCATCGCCGATATGTTCCTCCTTATATCTTTCCTCATCGCACTGATTTATTATAATCGTGTCTGAGGTGATATGAGAACGCTTTATCATTTCTTCGCTGTCGTTCAGAAACATACACGACAGAAGTATTTCGGTCTTGTTCAAAAGTTCAGCTCCTTAATTTCAAAATGCCATATCATACTTTTGCTGTAAGCCACATTTATTTTATTATACAACCGTTGCATAAAAAAGTCAATCGACATAATTTGATAGTATTTTGTCGCATAAACGCTCGATTATATGCGTTTTACATAAAAAGACCGCCGGAAAGGCGGTCTTTCAGACAGTCGATAAACCTCTTGATTATAAAAAAATGGGGTGTCGAGTGTTGCTTGCTCTGCTGGTTTTGCATCGTGCAAAACTTTTGGCAAGCAACCAAAGCATCCTTGCTTTGGGGCGGAGCCACCCGTACAGGTCGTCAGCCATTTGTGCCACTGCATCGTGCAGTGGCTTTGTGTGACTGACTGCAAGCATCCTTGCTTGGTCTAGGGGCGGTAGCCCCAGTAAAATCCCCCTTTCCCGGGGAAAGGGGGCAGGGGGATAGGGATAATAAATCAGAAGTTAATTTCAAAAACAGACTTTTTCTACAAGCTGAAAGACCGCCGGAAAGGCGGTCTTGCTGTTTTATGTTACTCGTCGGTCTGGGATTTATCCTTGTTGTAGTCATGCAGCATTCTTGTTCTTTTATGCGATTCCTTTTCAACGTACATCTTTGAGTCGGCTTTATTTATATAATAGTCTATATGGAGCTTTGAACCTTTCGGCAAAATACATCCGCCGAAGCTGCCGTGTACATTGTACGGCTTTTCGCTTGTCAGGTTGTATTCCGAAAGATATTCGTTGACCTTGTCGATATACGCATTCATCTCGCATTCACCCTTGCCTTTGCCGAATACGACATATTCATCGCCGCCGAAGCGTGCGCATATATCGTTCTCGTCTGCGGCGGACTTAAGTGCGTTTGCTATAGTGAGAATAGCGTTGTCACCCTCGTTGTGTCCGAAGTTGTCGTTTATCAGCTTCAGATTGTCAAGATCCACCGAAATGACCATACAGTCATCCTTAACTCCGTCCTCGGCATAATCGTTGTATATTCTGAAAAAGCCTCTGCGGTTGTACAGTGAGGTGAGCGGATCGGTGATATAGAGCATATCGATCTTCTTTGCGTATGCGTACAGCTCGTTCTGCCTGCGTACCGATTCTAAAAGCTGTGACATTGCCATAGTGAGATAGTTCAGCAAATAGTTCATGCTGCTCCACGGATAGAAATTGAACGCAAGGTATCCCAGCGTATTATCCCTTATGTGAATAGGCGTGTACAAAATGAACTTGCTTTTGTCGGACATTTCATAGAAGTCGGGGAGCATTTCAGAAGTGGGAAATTCGGTTTCGCTCTGCGGCTTTTTATCTACGTATCTTGCTATGCACTTCATAGTATCGCAGTAGCCGTGTCTGTGTACGGGACAGTTGTCTTCGATATCGTCGATTGAATCGTTTACAAGCGAGCTTTCCATAAAGTCTTTGCAGATACATATCCAGGAATTGTTGCACCATATTCTCGAAAGTGTCGCCGAAATATTCCTGCTTGCATCGTCAAATGTAGAGCAGTTTGCAAGCTCCTGTGCAATAGCCGCAGTTCTTATCGAAAAACGCCTTGTGTCATATAGTTCTTCAAACAGATCGTGCCTTTGCTTCGGCAGGAGATCAAGGGCGTTCTGCATATTCGTACAGCGGCAGGATATACCGTAAATTATGTTGGGCGGAGTTATGCCGAGCTTTGCAGGCTTCTTGCCTCTGAGAAGAAGATCAGCCACGATATTGGCGGCCTCCTCGCCGGCTTTGTCGGCGAGTATCTTTGCGGTCGTGATATATCCGTTGGCCTCGTCTGTACCGTCCATTCCGGTGACGGCAATTTCGCCCGGCATATCAAAGCCCAGCTCAGACAACTTTATCATAACAGCCGACGCCATTGTATCATTTGCACAGACAATTGCTCCGCAGTCAAGATTTCCGTCCTCGTTCATCTTTTCCACCTGCTGAATTGCAGGGGCGCTCCACAGATTGCCGTAATATATTCTTGACGGCTCTATAGGTATGTTGTGGCTTTTGAGTGCGTCAAGGAAGCCCGCAAGACGTTCGTCACTGGTAAAGTGGTTCTTTAATCCTCCCAGAAAATTCAGCTTTCTTATGCCGTGTCTTTCTATAAGATGATTTGTTATCATCTCTATCTGGCGACGGTAGTCGGGCATTATGCAGTAGCAGTTGGGGTAATCATACTGTTTTCCGATTGTCAGCACGGGTACGTTCTTTTCTACCGCACGTTCGATAGTATGCCGTATCACTTCTTCGCTGCTGCTCAGATAAAAAGGAGCAATGACAAGCATATCAATAATATCATAGTTAGGCAGAGTGAAGATGTTTGTCTGACCTATATTATGCGGCGCTCCATCGTAGAAGCAGGTACAGCAGTTGAAGATATGTACATTTATAAGATTATCGCCGAGTACTTTACAAAAACCTTGTAAAAGCATTTTTCCGCCTTCAAGATCTCCGATACAGAAGGCAACATTTTTTCTGCCGCTTTTATTTTCCACAGATACGTCCTCCTTCTATGAATTAAAAAATACTGAAAGTTTCCTCAAATCAAAACGTATCACACAATGTTTTATCGGGGATATAATATAAATTTAGTATACCACATTTGTATGCAAAAATCAAGAAGATTCGCTGAAAAATGATTATATCAGACACAGTTTTCACTGCTTTGCACCGCCTCTGTCAATGCTTGTCTTTCGTTGCACAACGAATTTCGGCGGTACGCCTAAAATCACACAAATTTATTGCATTTTCCGCTGATATGTGATACAATAAATTCTATAAAATTGTATAAACTTCATCGAGGAGTGTTGAAATTGGAAAACGGTAACAAAAACAACAATAATTATAAAAGCAACAAGCCGTCAAAGGATAACAGACCGTCCTTCCCGAAAAGAGCGGTAATCACAGGCGGTATGCCTTACGGTAATAAACAGCTTCATTTCGGTCATGTCGGCGGTGTGTTCGTATTTGCGGATACCTACGCAAGATTTCTGCGTGACCGTATCGGTAAGGATAATGTAATTTTCGTATCGGGTACAGACTGCTACGGCTCGCCTATTGCAGAAAGCTACAGAAAGCTGAAGGAAAGCGGAGAGTTTGACGGTACTATTGAGGATTTTGTAAGGAAAAATCACGAGAGCCAGGAAAAAACGCTCAGAGATTACGATATAAGCCTCGACCTGTTCGGTGCGTCCGCACTGGATGAGCCTGCAAAGATACACAACGTAGTATCCGACAAATTTATCAGAAGGCTGTACGAAAACGGTCAGCTTGAAAAAATTACCACCTCGCAGTTCTATGACGAAAAGGCAGGCGTGTTCTTAAACGGCAGACAGGTAATAGGCAAATGCCCCGTTCTCGGCTGTCAGTCGGAAAAGGGCTATGCGGACGAGTGCGACCTCGGACATCAGTATATGCCGTCAAGCCTTATCGACCCCAAAAGTACGCTGACAGGCGAAACACCGGTAATGCGTGACGTTGTGAACTGGTACTTCCGCCTTACCGAGTACACAAAGCTGCTCGGCGAATATGTTGACAGAATAAAGAAGATGCCGAATGTCCGTTCTCTTGTTTCAAAGACTATCGGCGAGTTTCTTGAACCGCCCGTTGTTCATATCAAGAAAGAGCTGCGTGAGGATTATGAGAAGATAAAGGATCTGCTTGCGCATCATACGCTGACGGACGACCCGAAAAAGCCTTCGTTCACGATATGCTTCGACACGCTTGACGAGCGTGATGCGGCAACGGAGATCATGGCACATCACGGTCTGCGTTTCAGAACAGGCAAGACGCTTGTTCCGTTCAGACTTACAGGTAATATCGAGTGGGGCGTAAAGGCTCCCGACCTTGAGGATGAAAAGGGACTTACCGTATGGGTATGGCCCGAGTCGCTCTGGGCACCTATCTCATTTACTTGCGCTTATCTCAAGAGCAAGGGTATTGATATGGAGCATTACAAGGATTACTGGTGCTCAAAGGATTCACAGGTATATCAGTTTATCGGCTCGGATAACATCTACTTCTACGGTGTTGCGGAAATGGCAATGTTCATGGCGCTGAAAAAGGGCGAGATAACCTCCGACCCTGAGGACGGCGAAATGCAGCTTCCTATCCTCGTTGCAAACAACCACATTCTGTTCCTTGACAAGAAAGCAAGCAGCAGCGGCTCAATAAAGCCTCCTATGGCGGCGGATCTGCTGAACTACTATACAGCCGAACAGCTCCGTATGCACTGGCTCGGACTCGGACTCGGCACAAGGAGCGTCAGCTTCCAGCCCAAGCCCTATAACCCCGATGCAAAGCCTGAGGACAACGACCCTGTTGTAAAGGAAGGCTTCCTGCTTTCAAACGTGTTCAACAGAGCTATACGTTCCTGCTTCTATTACGCTCAGAAGTATTTTGACGGCAAGATGCCCGTAGGCACACCCGATGCGGACGTTGTCGCAGAGTGCGAAAAGGCTATTCTTGAATATGAGCGTTATATGTATAAGTTTGAGTTCCACCAGGTGACCTATGTGCTTGATTCGCTTGTAAGAAAGTCGAGCAAGGTATGGTCAAAGCTCAGTCGTGAGGCTGATGCGGCAGATGATAACGAGCTTCGTAAAAAGACGCTTATCAACGTGTTCCACTATATAAGAACAGCCGCACTCCTTCTGCACCCCCTCGCTCCCGAGGGTACGGAGATGCTCAGAGAGTATCTCGGATTCGGCGAGGACTTCTGGAGTTGGGATCATGTGTTTGAAGGAATGGACTACTTCTGCAAGGGCGAAAGCGAGCATCAGCTTAAGTTCCTTGAGCCGAGAGTTGACTTCTTCAAAAAGCATCCATCACAGCTTGCAGGCAGTGAAGAAAATTAAATTATTGCATCAGCACCGCCGCCGTGAAAACACAGCGGCGGTACTTTGTAAAGGATTTTTTTATGAATATAAAAGACAGCAACATTGACAATGGCAAGGTGTTTGACTGGGGCAGAACGTCGCATGATTACGCTAAGTACCGTGATATATATCCCGATGAGTTTTACAGCAGAATAACTGACAGAGGACTTTGTGTGTCGGGACAGAGTGTGCTTGATATAGGAACTGGAACGGGTGTAATTCCCCGTAATATGCTACGCTTCGGTGCAAAGTGGACAGGTACGGATATATCACCCGAACAGATAGAACAGGCGAAACTGCTGTCGCAGGGTACGGATATAAAGTATTATGTCTCAGCCTCAGAAGAATTGTCGTTTCCTGACAATTCGTTCGATGTTATAACCGCTTGCCAGTGTTTCTGGTACTTTGACCACGAAAAACTTATTCCTGAGTTCAGACGTATGCTTAAAAGCGGCGGAAGCCTTGTTGTTCTCTATATGGCGTGGCTACCGTTTGAAGATAAGATTGCAGGTATGAGCGAGGAACTTGTATTGAAATATAATCCCGACTGGAGCGGCAAGGGCGAAACAATACACCCGATACATATACCGCAGTGCTATGATGCTTATTTTGACAATGTCTACAGCGAAGAATATCCTCTCGATGTGCATTTCACACGAGAGAGCTGGAATGGCAGAGTGAAAGCCTGCCGGGGCATAGGAGCATCATTGCCTGAAGAAGAGATAAATTCGTGGGAAAAAGAGCATATAAAACTCCTTAAAACAAATGCACCGCCCGAATTTGATATACGTCATTACGGTGCAATCGTACATTTAAGACTTAAAGATAAAGGATAAAAATATGGAAAAATTAGCGATAGCGATGAGCGGCGGAGTGGACAGCTCGGTGGCTCTTGTGCTGTTGAAGGATAAATATGAGGTCAGCGGTTATACGCTGAAACTGCACGACAGCAGAGGAGCGGACGACAGCGGACTTTGCGGTTCGGCAAGTGACATCGAGGACGCAAAAGCGATAGCGGCAAAATTCGGAGTACCTCATTATCTGCTTGATATGAGAGAGCTTTTTTCTAAAACCGTTCAGAAGAGCTTTACGGAAAGCTATCTGTCGGGAAGAACACCTAACCCCTGCGTAGAGTGCAACGAAACCATAAAGTTCGGTGCACTGCTCGACACAGTAAAAAACCGTGGTATAAACCACATTGCCACAGGTCATTATGTACGCAGTTGTTATGACGAAAAAAGCGGCAGATGGTTGCTCAAAAAGGCAATCAACGCAGACGGCACAAGCAACGCAAAGGATCAGTCATATGTGCTGTACCGATTAAGTCAGCAACAGCTTGCCGCAAGCGTTTTCCCTCTCGGTGAAATGACAAAGGACGAGATAAGGCATATTGCGGCTGACAGCGGACTTATCAACAGCGACAAGCCCGACAGTCAGGATATATGCTTTGTGACGGACGGCGATTATGCCGGCTTTATCGAGCGTTATACGGGCAACACCTACCCCGACGGCGATTTTCTCGATGAAAACGGCAACGTTATAGGCAGGCACAAGGGCGTTATATTTTACACGATAGGACAGAGGAGAGGAATAGGCACAGGATTTGGTAAACCGATGTATGTTATCGGAAAAAATGCCGATAATAATACCGTAACGCTCGGCAGTAACGAGCTTCTTTTTACCGATACGCTGTATGCAGATAATCTTAACTGGATAGCGTTTGAATATCCCGAAAGCGAGTTTAAATGCAAGGCAAAGACACGTTACAGACAGACCGAACAGCCGTGTACCGTATATCCGCAGGACAGAAATACGGTCAGGGTCGTGTTTGATGAAAAGATAAGAGCGGTAACTCCGGGACAGCACGTTGTGTTCTATGACGGCGATATTGTACTCGGCGGCGGTGTAATAATGTAGAATTGTGAAAGTTTGACAAAAAGCGAGTTCACTTTTCATCTAATTTACACAAAACTATTCTTTTAATTTCACGAACAAGCATTATTATATAACCACAGTCAGCAAGGAAACAGAAAAGCAAACAAGCTGACAGATTAAATTGCTATCTTCGATTTTCATATATATTTCCCCAAAGCAAAGAACTCCGGTGTAACAGCCGGAGTTCTTTGTTTTTATGCGGTTGTCGCTACGGTGCTTTTTCTCTTTGGAATATTGAATTTTTTGTTTCTGCCTATTGACAAACCATCAGGTTCGTGTTATCATATAACTGTACTAAGGAGAATAGTACAGTTATTACGAAAGGCGGTGTGATATGTTTTCATTACGACTACAGGGCGGATTGCCTTTGTCAGAGCAGCTTGAGGCACGGATAGCTGAACTGATAATCAGCGGGGAAATGGCTGAAAACGAAAAACTGCCTGCTGTGCGTGAAGTCGCAAAGGAACTTACGATAAATCCGAATACTGTACAGAAAACCTACAGACAGCTTGAACAGAGGGGGCTTATATATTCTCTTCCGGGCAAAGGCAGTTATGTTGCCGAAAGATCGCAATATTCTTCAGCTGTATTGAAAAAGGCAACGGAGGAATTCAGCCGTGCTGTAGGCGACGCAGTGAAATCCGGACTTACGAAAGAGATAATGACGGCGGTGATAGACGCTGTTATAAATAAGGAGGGTGAAATATGATAAATGTTGATAATGTAACAAAACAATTCGGCGATTTCTATGCACTCAAGGATTGTACGATTAAAATAGGGAGCGGAAGCGCTTACGGATTGCTTGGCTCGAACGGAGCGGGAAAATCAACACTGCTGCGTATCCTTGCAGGAATATACAGACAGGACAGCGGAGAGGTAACGATAGACGAAAGCGCTGTATATGATAACGTTGCCGTGAAGCAGAGAGTATTCTATGTCAGCGATGATGTTGAACAATATGCGAATATGACCCCCGATGATATGAAAAAAATGTATGAGATATTCTATCCGACTTTTTCAACAGAAAAGTTTGAAAAGCTTATAAAGGCTATTGATCTGCCGAAAGATAAGCGTATGTCAACGTTCTCAAAGGGTATGAAACGTCAGGCGGCGGTTATATGCGGACTTGCGGCATCGACCGATATACTTCTGCTTGATGAGGCTTTTGACGGACTTGACCCGACTATGAGGATAAACGTCAGAAAAATGCTTTTTGATGCTATGGCAGAAAATAACAGCACAGTTGTTATTTCATCGCATAATCTGACCGAGATCGAGGAGCTGTGCGACAGCGTAGGTCTTGTTCATAAGGGTAGGGTCGTATTCGATCGTGAGCTTGACAGCGTCAAGGGAGATCTTCACAAGATACAGGTATCGTTTGAAAACGAGATGAAAATAAATGATTTTCCTGAGATCAATATAATTTCAATGAACACCCTGGGAAGCGTACAGAGCTTTATTGTAAGGGGCGACAGCGAAGAGGCCTGCCGCATAATGCGTGAAAAGGGCGCAAAATTCTGCGATGTGATACCGCTCACGCTCAATGAAATATTTATATATGAAATGGAGGGACTCGGATATGACTGCGGCGTGCTCGACGACTAAAAAGAACTTTTTTATAAGCTACTTATGCTACAAATTATTCAGAAACAAGAATCTGTTGATCATATCGGCACTTTTCAGTGTACTGTGCATACCGCTGTTCAGCGTATGTATGTCGATCTGTATAGAAATGGTAAATGCGACTATAGAAAACCAAAATTTCGATACATTGCATACTACAAAAATGTTCGGCGATATTGATATGATTATGGTGGCGGGATTTGTAATTGCTGTTGCTTCGGCGGCTGTGGTGCTCATTCTCGCTTTTGTAACAGTAAATTCAATGTTCAGTTATAATCTCAAAAAATGCGATGCGGATATGTATCTCAGTCTTCCGCTCACAACTACTCAGAGGTTTTTCAGCGATCTTCTGACCGGTGGCATTGTAAGCGTTCTTCCTATGGCAATATCAGGCGCGATCAGTGCTGTAATTATGGCAGTAACGGGAATCAGTGTAGACGCAGGTTTCACAACATCATATCTGAATACCCTTTCAAGCGGGGACTATGAAAGCGAAATCAACATTGCAATGCAGCAGATCTTCTCAAGGACAAATAATATTCTCTACAGAGAGCTGCCCCAAATTATAATATATGTATTTATTGCTATGACTGTCGTACTCGTTTTTACATACCTTTTCTGTGTGTTGATAAATTCGTTCACCGGAAAAATGTCCGACTATATCGTATACACGATAATAGCAATGGCGGCATTATCGGTGATAGTAACTACTATTGTCGGAACAGCAATTATGATGGTTACCGAAGCGGCATCGAGCGAGGAACTTTCTTCGGCGGTAATGTTTGCTTCCCCTGCGGGTATGATTTTTGCTTTTATTCTGTCTATCGTCAACTCATTTGGTGAAAATGTTTTTGCCATAAGTGAAAGCAAAGGAGTATACAGTGCGGTCAGAAACGATGATATAGATATATTCTGTACATTCAATACGCGAAACGTAATTATAATGATATTGGTATTTGCTGTACTTATTGTGCTTGCGTATGTTGTCACACGCTTAAGAAAAGCGGAAAAGACGGGTTCACATTTTGTCTTTGAGCTTCCGTATCATATCATATCACTGAGCATTGTGTGTGCGTTGATCTGTATAGCTATAGGCACAAGCCCTGTGATGATTGATCCTACGTTATACATGACTTTTATTATATGTATTGTCATAAGCGCAATTGTTTATTTCTTCGCTGAAATTACCCATGGAAGAAAAATAAATAAATTATGGCAATCACTGCTCAGATATGTCGGTGCGATACTTGGTACATTGCTTATTTGCACTGTTATAAGGCAAACCGATATTTTCGGACTGGAGCGTTATGTTCCCGCAACCGACGGCATAAAGAGCGTGGAGATATCATCAAAAAAGGCATTCAGTGATAACGGTAATTCGGACTACTACACGATAAAATTCAAAAATGCAGATAATATAGGTGCAATAACGAAATATCATTCTTTTATTGTTAATAACGGATGCGCACATCGCTACAGTGATTACGGTGTTGAGCCGGGAAATGACAACTATTCTGTCAGATTGGTGTACAAGATGAAAGACGGCAGAACGATAACACGTTCTCTCGGAATTGCTGTAAATCAGAAAACGCACGGTGAATACGCCAAGACGCTTTATGATATGCGATATGTTTTCTCAAAGACGGACGAATACGCCGAGGAGATAAAAAGTGTCGGTGCAATGGCAGAGAAAATAGATTTCTATACAAGAAACGGTAATTCCTACGGCAGACTGCTTAATAATGATCTTAATGATAAGCTGATATCAGCCATAGAAAATGATTATAAATCAGGCAGAAATACCGGAAAGCTTGCGGCAGTAGTTGAAATAAAAGCTGAGTCCGATATCGGTAAAAGTGTGAGTGTTGAAATCAGAGAGGGCTGCTCCGAAACACTGGCAATACTTAATGATGAAACAAATTCGGTTTCCTATAAAAAGGCACTGATAGATGATGCAAAGAAAGAACTGGAAAATTATCGCAAGAATAAAGAGAACGAGTATGATGACGACGGTTCTTACGCAAGAAATGCGTTATCTATGTATACGATATATGATACTGATACAAATCTTGATACATATGTATTATTGAATTATTCAAACATTCGAGTAAGCTCGGCTAAACATACGACTGTTACCTGTGAGTTTGCCGAAAGTGAAAGCGTTTCTGAGCTTGAAAAACTGTTTGTGATGTATGATTATTACACTGATGGCTTACTTGCAGACGCTGATTACCTGATCATTGACAATTCGGAATTCCGTGATTCTTTCGGCGGCGCGTATATTGCTCCGCACGAAAACAGTAAGCGGGTTGCCGATCTGATATATTCAATCAGAAAGGAATACAATATTCCGATAGAACAGTAAGCTGTATATAAGATTCTCCTCATAATATATACTGACGCCCTGTACTGCATTATGCGGTGCAGGGCGTTCTGTGTGTTATAACCAAAATATGACGGTTAAATTAGTGCAATATTTCTATTGAGTGTTATCGCAAATGTGTGATAAAATTATATCAGAGGACAATTGAATATCTATATGCAAAATTTTATTATCTGATCAAAAACATTCCGCTTTACGCCAAAGGAGCTATTTATGAGAAATTCAAAGAAATTATCCGCAATTATTTTATCGGCAATTATGCTTGCGACGGGTTGTACCGACAACACTGCACCCGGAGAAAGTACGGAAATAAAAGAAAATTCATCTGTCGCTACAGAAAACAGCGGCAATTCAGAACCTGATACAAAGTCGGTCGTAAACGCCGTAAAGGATATCAGCGTCGATACCAAGGTGAAAATACTGTCGTGGTACAGCCTGAACGATAACGGTATAGCAAAAAATTATAAGGAGCTTTTCGGTGTGCCTGAAAATATTTCGCAGGGGTATGAGAAAAGCAATTCATGGGATAGCGGCAATGATACGGACAGTTCGCCCGATGAAAAGCCGTTTGCCGAGATCCGCGTCACTTCTTATGCAGACAGATATTCTGACCTTGCTAAGCTTATACAGGCTGATGATTCACCGGACGCATTCCCCGCTGAGCTGTACGCAATGATGTATTTCAACTCCAATGATAAGAGCGACAAATATTTTGACGCTGTGGACGGTGTTATTGATTTCGGATTATCTGAGCTTGCGCCATACAGCAAAATTCAGAACGATATAAGAATGTTTGATAAAAATTACTGCCCCATATATAATGTTTCTCCCTCATCGGTTTTATGGTACAGGAGCAGTGTTATTAAAAACGCAGGGCTTGAAGATCCGTGGGCGCTTTACGAAAAAGACGAATGGACGTGGAACAAATTCCTTGAAATGTGTGAAAAGTTCTCTGACGGCAAGCAATTGACAGAGGATATAGTTAAGTACGGTGGAAATATAAAATTCGGCATCGACGGTTACAATGTGCCGACTAATCTGCTTGCGACGACCGGAATACATCTTTTTGGTAATGACAACGGATTGTATATTGACAATTCAGGCACGGATAAGATGAAAGCGGCGATGGAGTTTCTGAGACAGTTTGACACGACGCAGAAAAGTCTGCGTTATCCGAGAGATCTGTTGAACAACTGGACTCCGAACTATCGCGAGTGGGCGGACGGCAACACGTTATTCTTTGAAGACGGTATATGGAGATACGAAGAAAAGCGGATAGAATACAAAGAAAAGGAAAACCGGGATGAAGATGAGATAAACTTTGTTCCGTTCCCAAGATACGACGCAGAAAAAACATACAGCCAGAATATGAATACAACATCATTCCTGCTTCCAAAAGGCTCAAAAAATAAAGCCGGCTATCAGTCGCTTATATATACGGACATATATGTACGCAACGATACCCAAATGCAGAAAGCGTCAAGACAATATGACAAGACAGAGTACGGATGGAATGACAGACTGCTTGACAAAGCAGAAAAGATAAGTCAGCCTGACGCTTTCAATTGGGTATGCGACTACAGCAGTATTGCCTTATTTATAATAGGCAGCGGGTGCGGAGAAGATGTACCCGGTGCGTTGATCAAAAATACTTTTCTGACCGGAGTTAAATACGATGAGGTCCTTGAGAAATACGGATCTGTAAATTCCCGGGAGGCAGAAATGCTGAATACGCCGCCTGAAAAAAGCACAAATTGAAATTAATAATATTTTTTCTATAGTTAACATCAACACTACATCAAAGGAGCTATTTATGAAACACACAAGGAAACTATCCGCAATTATCCTGTCGGCGGTAATGCTGACGACCGCCTGCTCGGGTAATACATCTCCCGACAGCGGTACAGAAATAAAGGACAGCGACCCCGCCGTTTCGGAAAATGCGGGAACAGACGACAGCGCCGACAGCAGTAACGACACTGTATCCGCAAGCAAGTCCGTTAAGGACGTTATAGGGGATATCAAGGTCGATACAAAGGTGAAAATACTGTCGTGGTACGACCTTAATGATCAGAATGTAGCTAAAACGTACAAGGAGCTTTTCGGAGTGCCGGAAAATATGCCGATAGGGTACGAAGAAAGCGGCTCAAAGAATAACAGCTCAGAAGGCAATGGAAAAGAAAAGCCGTTTGCTGATATACAAGTCACCAATTATGCGAGCAGATATATGGATCTTACAAGGCTTGTACAGTCGGACAATTCACCGGACTGTATACCGTTCCAGGAAAGCACATTTATAAGAATGCTGGGGAAAAAAGAAGAGCTGTTACAGAATGTTGACGATGTTATAGACTTTGGTATCAAAGAGCTTGCTTTATATAAAAGTGAGAGCGACAAGCTTTCTTTCGAGGGAAAACATTATGTTCCGATCACGGATCTGTCGGTCGATCATATGATCTGGTACAAAATGTCCGTAATAGCCGAAAGCGGTCTTGACGACCCATGGGAGCTTTATCAAAAGGGCGAATGGACATGGGATAAATTTATGGAAATGTCAAAGCAATTCGCCGACAGTAAAAACGGAAAATATGCTTTCGACGGATATCTGCATATAATATCCGATGCGTTCCTTTCCACGACGGGCGAAACCTTTATCACGCTTGACGATAACGGCAGATATAAAAATAACTGCAAAAACGATAAGATCTACGAATGTATGGATTATCTTCGTCGGTTTGCCCCATCGGTTGACGGTTTGCGTTATCCCAATGAACGCGAGAACGGCTGGAGCGCAAACGAGCACGAATGGGCAGAAGGAAATACCTTATTCTATATCGGCGATCAATATAATTATGAAACCCAATTTAGTTTATATAAGAAAAGAAACAAGTGGAGCGATGATGAAATAAAGATAGTTCCGATGCCCTCGCCGGATAAGGAGCAGACTGAATATCAGCCTATGAGCGCAGAGGGTTATCTGCTTATAAAAGGCGCAAAAAATACAGAGGGATATAAGTCGCTTGTTTACGCTTTTGCATATCATAACAATTATCGCAGTGATGAAGAGATGAAAGCATACAGAGAAGAGATGAAAAGCGAAAGCGGCTGGAGCGATATGCTTCTTGACAGAATTGACGAGATAAACACTCCCGGAAAATATCACACTGTATTTGAAATAAGCAATCCGGATAATGTTTATGACAATTGCTTTTACTCAACACCCTACAGTGAATGTGTGGACAATTGCCTTGCGAACGGTTCTGCGTACAAGGCGTATCTCGAAAATAATCCGGATATAGTTGAATATTTCGATAGCCTGGTCGGAAGTGCAAACGGAGAAGAATAACCCGTCGCTTTTGTTTGGACTGCAATATGCCGAATAGCCGGCAGAAACGATCAATAAACATTTCACACTACATCAAAGGAGCTATTTATGAAACACACAAGGAAACTATCCGCAATTATCCTGTCGGCGGTAATGCTGACGACCGCCTGTGCAAATAATGTATCGCCCGGCAGCAGTACGGGAATAAAAGACAGTTCCTCTGACACTGCAAACAGTTCGGACGTTAAAGAAAGCAACGGCGGTAATACGGACACTGCTACCGAAAGTAAGTCGGTAAAGGACGTTATAGGGGATGTCAAGGTCGATACAAAGGTGAAATTTCTCGGCTGGTATGACCTTAATAACAGCAACATTGCCGATACATATAAGAAACTTTTCGGAGTGCCGCAAAAAAATCCCGAGGGCTACGAAACAGACCATTCGGGTAATGATACCGAACCTTTTATAGATGTTTACCTGAGCAGTTACGTTGACAGATATTATACACTGGCAAAGCTGATCGGATCCGGGGATTCTCCCGATGCTTTCCCTGCCGAGATATCAAGAATGCCTTGCTCTGTCGGAGCAGATAAGCTTTTTCAGCCGATAGGCGATATCATAGACTTTGAAACGGAAGAGTTTGCATATTACAACAAGATACAACAATCGTTGACATATGTCGGAAACGATTATGTGCCGATATTAAGCAGTACCCCGCATTCACTGCTGTGGTACAGGAGCAGTGTTGTAAAAGAATCCGGACTTGAAGACCCGTGGGAGCTGTACGAAAAGAATGAATGGACGTGGAGTAAATTCCTCAGTATGTGCGAAAGCTTCAGCAGCAGCGAAAAGAAGAAATACGGCGTTGACGGATATTTTGTTGAACGTGAAATTCTTTCTACTGTCGGAAAAGGACTTATCGGTATAGAAGACGATCTGCTTACAAGTAATGCCGATGATGAGAAGATAATCTCTGCAATGGATTATTTGCGTCAGTTTGCCACATCGCAGAAAAAACTGCGATATCCCTGTGAAGAGGAGAACGGTTGGTCGCCAAGCGATTCCGAATGGGCAAACGGCAACACACTGTTTTATCAAGACGGTTTATGGAGATATGATGAAACCTGGCGGCTTTATAAGAAAAAGAATAAATGGAGCGACGATGAAATCAATTTCGTTCCTTTCCCTCGCTGTGACGATGAGCAGTCATATTATCAGGGGTATAACTGCGCTGAAAATACCTATATGCTCCCGATAGGTTCAAAGAACCCCGAAGGCTATAAGGCACTTGTATATTCGGCGGCATACTTATATAACGACAGCTCCGCACAGACACGGCTCAGTGAGGAAAAGAAAACCGAATATGATTGGAATGACAGGCTTCTTGACAGAATGGATAAGATAAACAGCCCCGATGCTTTTGAGTGGGTAGTTGACTGCCGCGATTATTTCCGTGAAGTACCGCCTACCGCATCGACCGATGTCATTGTTGACATACTTTCAGAAAGCTCGTATGTGCACGGCAAGGACTACAGAACGTTTATTACCGAAGAAAGCCCGGATATTATTGAAGAGCTTGACAAAGCGACAGACAGAATCAATAAATCGGCAGAAAATATCGGAACTGAACAATAAAAACCATTTCACACTGCATTGTACGTCAAAATGCAAAATCTGAATAAGACCGGACCGACAGATTGCTTGACAGAATGGACAGGATGAACGATCCGGAAACATTTGTACCTGTTATAGAATTCAAGCAGATATGCGTCGATCCGAATCCTTTGTACTGTGGCGAAAGCTACATGCACGCAATGGAGGGTTGGTGCTATATGGACGGTCAGGATTACAAAAAGAATCTGGAGGATGAAGAAAAAGGGGAGTATGTGCCTGCCATTGAGGCGTATCTGGATGATCTGAATAGCAAAATAAGCTGAAATTTAGCTAATTAACCTAAATTACCATGCTTCGATTGTGCTATTTTCACAAAATTGTTTAGCTAAATTACTGCAAATTGTTTATTGACGGTGTGACAGCAATTTTGTTATAATAGTAATGTAATAATACGCAAATCTGTACTCAGGTACAGAAAATCTACAGGAGGATTAAAGATGAGAAAATATACCAAGGCTATTGCAGGTGCATTAGCACTCGTATCTGCTGTAACAGCTTTTTCAGGTTGCACAGGCAGTTCGACAACAAGCGGTACAACAGCAGACAACAGCTCAGCGGCTGCTACAACAGGCGAAACACAGAAGCAGATGTCTGAGAACGAGGGCGTTCAGAGCGCAGTTAACAATGTTTCTGCCGGCGAAAATTATAAGGACATCAAGGTTGACACAAAGATCAAGTGGATGGCATGGTGGGACATTCAGGAGGCTTCCCCCGCAGTAGAGGTATTCAAGAAGCTCTACGGCACACCCGAGAACAAGCCTAAGGGCTATGAGAGCGTTGCTGATGAGAACGTATTCGTAAACGTCAAGGTTTCAAGCTATGCGGACAGATATACCAGCCTTTCAAAGCTCGTACAGTCAGACGATTCACCCGACTGCTTCCCCTTTGAGATCTGCAACTATCCCTACAGCATTTATCAGAACCTTTTCCAGCCCCTTGACGGTATTATAGATTTTACTACAGATGATTGGGCTGATTATAAAGAAGCTATCGACAAGTTCAACTGGGGCGGCAAAAACTACTGCCCTATTATGAGTCTTGTTCCCACAAGCTTCCTGTGGTACAAAAAGTCAACTGTTGAAGAAGCAGGTCTTGACGATCCCTGGGAGCTTTATGAAAGTGGCAAGTGGACATGGGAAACATTCCTGACAATGGCAAGAAAGTTCTCAGATCCCGATAACGGCAAGTATGTACTTGACGGTTACAACCCCGAAAACAACTTTGTCTGCACGACAGGTACACCTCTTATCGCACTTGAAGGCGGTAAGCTTGTAAGTCACCTTAATGACGCTAACATTGAAAAGTGCCTTGATATGCTTCGTTCATTCGATAACACACAGGAACAGCTCCGTTACCCCAGAGATGTCGATAACAACTGGTCACCCAGCTATCCCGAATGGGTAAACGGCAACACACTGTTCTTTGAAGACGGTACATGGAGATATGAGGAAACATGGAGACTGTACAAGAAGAAACAGAAGTGGGATGACGATGAGATCAACTTCGTTCCCTTCCCTCAGATGGACGGTTCAGATAAGTATTATCAGAGCATGAAGCAGGATTCTATAATGCTCGTTGCAGGTTCTAAGAACATAGACGGCTACAAGGCATGGATCTATGCAAACTTAGTAGCTTCAAACGATCCCGAAATACAGAAGGCAGGCAGAGAGCAGTCCAAGGCTGAGTATGACTGGACAGATACACTGCTTGACAGACTTGATACAATGAAGGATCCCGCAACATTCACAGGCGTATTTGACTTTAAGAACGGTATCGGTTCAGATATTGCCGATACTAGCAGTCAGGATAACCCTGTAGAACAGCTCACAAAGGGTCCGTACATGACAGGTGAATCTTATACATCTTTCCGTGAACAGTATCAGGGTCAGATAGACGCTCGTCTTGCAGAACTCAACAAGACTGTTGAATAATTCTTAAAATTAATAATAATGACGGCTCTGCTTTTGCAGAGCCGTTGCTTTTATCGCCGGTCAACGTATATAAAAATCCCGCCGCATTTCATTTTGCGGCGGGATCATCTGTATCTGACCGATTAAACCTTGCTTATATTATCTATCTTTTTGGAAGTTTCGGCAATCTTATCGCTGAGATCCTTTACTGTAGCAACGTTGGCTTCGATCTTGCCGACTGCAGTTGTGATTTCCTTGTCGATTGCAGAAATTGAAGCACGAACACTGCCGAGAACATCTTCGATACTGCGCGTCTGGTTGGATGTCTGTTCTGCGAGCTGACGCACTTCCTGTGCGATGACGTTGAAGCCTGCGCCTGCCTCGCCGACGTGCTTTGCCTCAATTGAAGCGTTGAATCCGAGTAACGTCATCTGTGTCGCAACATTCTGTATGTATTTTAAAATAGAGTCGGTCTGTGCAACAGCCTTTGCAGATTCTGCCGCTTTTTCACGCAACAGGTCAAACTCGGCGGATAAAGCCGCTATTGTTGTATTGACTTCTTCTACATTTGCATTGATATCCTTGTAGTCGTCCTGAACCTCATCGAACATTGCGTCCGTGTTCTTGTGTTCTTCCGTGATGCTGTACTTTTCGTATCCAACCTGTGAAAGTGCCTGAGCCATTTTGAAAAGAAGCTCTGCGGCGTTGTTTACTTTCTCTTCGGAAACTATCGGAACTTTTTTTACCGCCTCGACATATTCATCGGGGTCTACATCAATCTCCTTTGCTATGGCACGGAACTTGTCAAGGTCCGGCTCTTCCGTCAGCACCTGACCGCCAATAAGAGAGCCTATCTGCTCACCGTTTACAATAATCGGGGAAGCAAAGTCTACAAGTCCGCCGTGACAGTAGTAAACAGCCGGTCTTCCTGTTTTGCTTGCCTGTTCGCCGCCTTTAAGGTCGCAGAGATTGCAACGTTCACAACCTACACTTGATTTCCTGGTGTAATTCATACAGAAGTCCGTAGGACATGAAAGCTGGGTCACAGGACCGTTCTTGTCGGTTGTGAGAGCCGCCATGCCAGTTGCCTTTGCAAATGCGTCCTGCAAGGACTGTAACTGCGCTCTGTCTATAACATCAAGTAATGTAATCTCTTTGTTTGCCATATTAATGACACCTTCCCTTTTTCTATGTTGATACAAGACGGACAGCTCTTGAAATTAAGACTGTCTTTATATAGAATTATACTCTGTTTTAAATAAAAATGCAATACCATAAGTAACTGATTTTGTTAATTTGAACAATAGAAATTGAAATATTTAGTTATTATTTCCGATTTTTCTTTTTTCGGCAGGAACCGCGGTAAATTTTGCTTGATTTTGGACACAAAATATGCTATATTTTTAAATAGGAGTAAGAAACTATAAAAGAGCCACAGACTGTATTGTCAGAAGTGTGGCTGAAAGGCGGAAAAAACATGAAGATCCTATATGCGGCAAGTGAGGCTCAGCCCGTAGCGGCTTCCGGCGGACTTGCAGATGTTGCCGGCTCGCTTCCTAAGGCGCTTGTCGAAGAAGGCCACGAGGCTTGCGTGGTAGTACCTCTGTATGTAAATACAATTAAACAGCAGTGGCGTGATCAGATGACCTATATTACAAATTTTTCTGTACCGGTAGGTTGGAGAAATCAGTACTGCGGACTGTTCACAGCAAAGATAAACAACGTTACATATTATTTCCTTGATAACGAGTATTATTTCAAGCGTGATTTCGGACTTTACGGCTATTATGACGATGCCGAAAGATATGCGTTCTTCTCACGCGCTGTTCTTGAAATGCTCAGGGTTATCGACTTCAAGCCGCAGATTATCAATTCAAATGACTGGCAGTGCGCCCTTATCCCCGTATATTATAGCATTTTCTATAGAAATGACGAAAAGCTCTGGGGTATCAAGAATGTATTTACTATCCACAACATTCAGTACCAGGGCAGATACGGTATGGAGATACTTGAAGACGTTCTCGGCATACCGAAGCATTTTGCGTCGCTTATGGAATATGACAGAGATATCAATCTTATGAAAGCGGCTATTGAGGTTTCGGACAAGGTCACAACCGTTTCTCCGACATATGCGAGAGAAATACTCGATCCGTGGTTCTCACACGGTCTTGACAGAGCGCTTGCTGATAAGCAGTATAAGACCTGCGGATTCCTTAACGGTATTGATACCGATATGTACAACCCGGCTACAGATCCCGCAATTCCCGCAAACTTCACGGTTTCAAAGAAGGCAGGCAAGAAGGTATGCACGCAGAAGCTGCTTGAAGAAGTAGGACTTCCCCAGGGCGATGAACCTGTGCTCGGTATGGTATCAAGACTTGTCGAACACAAGGGCTTTGATCTTGTAAAGTGTGTGTTTGATGATATAATAAATCTCGGCTACAAGGTAGTTATATTAGGCTCGGGCGAGGCTCAGTACGAGCAGTTCTTCCATGAGATGCGCTGGAAATATCCCGACAGAGTAGCATTTACCTGCGGATATATTCCCGACCTTGCAAAGAAGATCTATGCCGGAGCGAATATGTTCCTTATGCCCAGTAAGAGCGAGCCGTGCGGACTTGCACAGATGATCTCTCTGCGTTACGGCACTATCCCGATAGTCCGCAAAACGGGCGGTCTTGCAGACAGCATAGTTGACTGCGGAGATGAGAACGGCACAGGCTACACATTCCAGTCGTACAACGCTCACGATATGCTTTATGCTATCAAGAGAGCAAAGGATTGCTACTGGGACAAGACTGAGTGGAACAAGCTGGTTACAAGAGCTATGAAGGCAGACTTCAGCTGGAAGCAGTCGGCTAAGCTGTATATCGGTCTTTATAAGGAACTTGCCGGAGAGCAGTAAACGATAAAAATCAATATGTACGGGCAGTCGCTTTTATGAAACGTCACTGCCCGTCATTCGTGTAACCGAAAATTTAATGTGTTAAAAGAGAAAGAGGACAAAATGTTAATTGCGGTAATCGCTCTTGTGATAGGCGCTGCACTGTATGTGATGAACATGGTCGGCGTGAATATCAATGCAAATGTTATATGCTCGCTCGGCGTGCTGATAGTGGGATTCGCTATGCTGATAAAGGGTGCGGATCTGTTTGTTGAGGGTGCGTCAAAAATTGCGGCTAAATTCAAGATCCCCCAGATAGTAATAGGTCTTACGATAGTGGCGATGGGTACTTCTGCGCCTGAGGCGGCTATCAGTATAAGTGCGGCGTTTCAGGATGCGGCGGCTATTTCGATAGGTAACGTGGTGGGCAGTAATATTATGAACATACTGCTGATACTCGGCGTCAGTGCACTGATAACAAACCTTAAGATAAAGCCGAACACACTTAAATTCGAGATACCGTTTGTTGTATTCATTACAGCCGTATTACTGCTGCTCGGCTGGATAGGCGGTGGACTTGACAAGATAGACGGCGTGATTATGCTGGTGCTTTTTGCTGCGTTCTTAGGCTATCTGTTCTACCTTTACAAGAAGGGTGACGACAGCTCGGCAGATGAAGTGCCGCAGCTTACCGAAAAGGACAAGTTGCCCATACTGATATTGATAACTCTTGTCGGACTTGTGAGTATCGTGCTCGGAAGCGACCTTACGGTTGCGTCCGCAAAGAGCGTAGCGCAGGTTATCGGCGTTGATGACAGAACTATCTCGCTGACCGTTGTAGCATTCGGTACGTCGCTGCCGGAGCTTATAACCTGCATTGCGGCTTCGCTCAAGAAGAAATCCGATATTGCTATAGGCAATATAATCGGCAGTAACATTTTTAATATCTTGTTCGTTGTAGGTCTGGCGTCAATATTCTCGCCGAGCGTACTGACCTTCGGTGAGGCATTTATCATTGACACGATAGTTGCGATAGCTACCGCTGTACTGCTGGGTCTGCTCGTTTTACGCAAAAAGGAGCTTACAAGAGCCGGCGGTATAATTATGCTCGTTGCTTACGCAGGATATTTTGCGTATCTGTTTATAAATCCGCTCGGACTTGCTTAAAAGGGAGAAAAACATGATATTCGATAAGATAAGAAAAGACGACCGTGATGAATTTCTCGCTATGGAGCATGACTTTTATCATTCGCCTGCGGTGCTTCATCCTATCCCTGACGCAAATCATGAACTGACATTCAATGTGCTTACGGAAGGTTCGCCGTACGCAGTGTGCTTTATATTCCGCAGCGACGATAAAAAAGAGGTTTACGGTTTTGCTCTGCTTGCGCTTACTTATTCAAACGAGGCAGGCGGTATGGTGGTGTGGCTTGAGGAGATATATGTAAAGCCGGAGCATCGCTGTAAGGGCATAACCGGAGAGTTCTTCAAATTCATCGAAAAGGAATATGCCGATGTTGCAAGAATCCGTCTTGAAACAGAGCCTGACAACGAAAGAGCGGTAAGGCTGTACGAAAGAAACGGATTCACAAAACTCGGTTATTCGCAGATGTATAAAGATAATTAACTTAAAAAACGTGTAAACGGTGTGAAAACGCAAAATTCGTTGTTGTAATTAAACAAAAATATTTTTTAAGTTTGGATCAACTAATAGTTGAATGACAAGAGGAAATTTGTTATAATAATTAAGTGATTAAGCGGCAGTGTAAGGCCGTACAGGAGGTAAATGATGAAAAATACGACCAAAAAGATTTCAGCAGCAGCTCTTGCTCTGATAATGGGTGCTACAGCATTCACGGGTTGTTCAGGCGGTACAGCAACAAGCGGCGGAACAGCAAACGGCGCTGATTCTTCTGCAGAGAGCACAACAGCTACAGGCAGCCAGAAGATAATGTCTTCAAACGAAGATGTCAAGAGTGCAATCGACAACGTTTCGGTAGCAGAGGACTACAAGAATATCAAGGTGGACACCAAGCTTAAGTTTATGGCATGGTATGACATTCAGGAGGCGGCTCCTTCTGTAGAACTCTTCAAATCGATGTACGGCACACCCAAGAACAAGCCCGAAGGCTATGAGAGCGTAGCGGATGAAAACGTATTTGTTAATGTAAGAGTTTCAAACTATGCAAACAGATATGTTGACCTTGCAAAGCTTGTACAGTCAGATGACTCGCCTGATACATTCCCATTTGAAACCTCTAACTATCCCTATGGTATTTACCAGAACCTGTTCCAGCCTATCGATGGCGTTATCGATACCACGACAGATGACTGGGCAGATTATAAGGATATTATAGATATGTTCAACTGGGGCGGTAAGGTCTACACACCTATCGTTGACGTAAACCCCGCAACGCTTCTTTGGTACAGAAAGTCGATAATCGAAGAGAACGGCTTTGACGATCCCTGGGAGCTCTTTGAAAAGGGTGAATGGACATGGTCAAAGTGCATAGAGATGGCAAGAAAGTTCACAGATCCCGATAATGCCAAGTATGCATTTGACGGTTACGGACTTGACCACGCATTCATCGCTACAACAGGTAAGCCACTCATCGGTCTTGAGAGCGGCAAGCTTGTAAGCAACCTTAACGATGCCAATGTTGAAAAGTGCATGGATATGCTCCGCACATTTGATGATACACAGGAACAGCTCCGTTACCCCAGAGAGATCGAAAACAACTGGGCACCCAGCTATCCCGAGTGGGTAAACGGTAATACTCTCTTCCTTGAAGACGGTACATGGAGATATGAGGAAACTTGGAGACTGTATAAGAAAAAGCAGAAGTGGGATGATGATGAGATCAACTTCGTTCCATTCCCCCAGATGGACGGTTCTGATACATATTATCAGGAAATGAAGCAGGATGCATTTATGTTCGTTTCAGGTTCTAAGAACGCTGACGGTTATAAAGCATGGATCTATGCTAACCTCTTGGCTTCTAAGGATGAAGAAGTAAAGAAGGCAGGCAGACAGCAGTCTATAGATGAGTTTGATTGGACAGACACACTGCTTGACAGACTTGATAAGCTGAAGAATCCCGAAACATTCTCAGCGGTATTCGAGTTCAAGAACGGTATAGGCGCAGATATCGCTGACTCTTCAACAGGTGAAAACCCTGTAGGTCACCTCACGTCAGACGTTGTAATGGGCGGTAGTTCATTTGCAACTGTTCGTGAAGAAAACAGAGGCGTTATCGAAGCAAGAATAAAGGAACTCAATGCTACTGTTTCCTAAGCTTTGAATAATCATTGCATAAAAAATTCCGACGGTATTTTGCCGTCGGAATTTTTGTATATTACAGCACACTTGAAAGGGTTAAATGTTGTCTTGTTATATATAGTTCTATAAGCCTTTTAAGGACTGCGCATTCCGAATAGATATCGTCCTCTCCGCTCTTGGCAAATACCTTTATCCGTGACAGACACATAGCTATCTCGTTATCGCATTCGGTATCCTCAACGAAGATAGTATCCTGTGAAAGCCCTCGCCAGATATCCTCGGCATACGCCGCCATTTCGGCGGCTTTTTGTTTGTCATCATTATCTATAGCCTGTGTTATCCCATCGGCTGTGATATATATTTCTTTAGCACGATTATCGGAATAGTTATATCCGAATATCGCAAACGCTACCATAGCCGCAACTATTACGGCGCAAGTTACCATTCTTCCCATTACTTTTTCTCCTCGGGTCTGCATATTGACTTTGTACCGCTTTCGTTGTCGGATTTAAGCACAGTGTAAACGCCTTTATCAACGCTGTCTGTAAGCAGAAATATATCCTTTATATCAAGTCCCATTTCCTTTATCATATTGCGCAGTTTCTTTTCGTCACCGTTCCAGCGGCGCAGTCCGGGATAATTGATATCTCCGTCCTTGATAAGCAGGCAGGGAGGATCGCAATTCTGAACTTTTATATCCATATCGCCGTTTTCAACGTTTCTGTAACAGCTTTTCTGATAGAAGTTGATCTTGCCGGTGGTTTCAACTATAGCATACTGCACCTGTGAAATGTCAAATATCATGCACTCACGCATAGATTCCATCAGCTCGTCGACGCTGTAGCGCAGGTGTTTCATCACTCTGCGATCGATAATGCCGTTTGTTATGATTATCTGCGGTGTTCCCGTGACAAGACGACGGAAGCGTGAGCTTTTCAGCATAATGAACGACATGAATACGTCAAGACAAACTATCATCAGTATCGGTATAACGCCGTATATCATCGGTACTGTCGAGTCCTCAAGCGAAAGTGTTGCAATGTTTGAGATAAGTATGGTAGTAACAAGTTCAGACGGCTGGAGCTGTGCCAGTTGTTTCTTACCCATAAGCCTGAGTGCAAACATTATAAGAATGTACAAAAGTACCGAACGAATAATTATTATCAGCATATTGCCTCCATAGTCGGGAAAGATAATTGATAGATTTTATTTCAACGCTATTATTTACAGATTACTTTTTATTATGCGAGGACTTGTGATGAGAAATATAAAAAAGCCGGATTTTTCCGAAAAGAACACCGAACCCGTAAACAGATCCGATACCGCACTGTCGTCAAATCTTGATGAAAACTGCTGTGCCGTAAGGGCTCTTATGAACAATAGTTCGGATCTTATAATAAAATATTTTACCGCGGGGGGCCATCGAATGGCAGTGGTCACCTGCGAGGGAATGATAGGCAAGGCTGACCTTGCAAATCTTATCTTCCGCCCGCTGGTATCATCTCCTCCCGGAATAGTCGATGATAACGAGTTTTTCTGTGCGGTATGCGCCGATATGCCTATAGCGGAGGAACAAAAGCAGGTATATGACATTGGCGCACTCTGCCTTAATATAATGTCGGGATTTGCCGTTCTGCTTTGTAATGGCGCTTCGTTCGGAATAGCGATAGGGATACAGGGCTTTGCACACCGAAGCGTAGACGAGCCTTCAACGCACATAAATCTGAGAGCGTCAAGAGAGGGCTTTATCGAGGTGGTAAGAACCAACGTTGCTATGGTAAGGCGGAGAATGAAATCCCCGACGCTGAAAACGATAATGATGACCGTAGGAGAACGTAGCAAGACCGATGTTTCGGTTTGCTATCTTACCGACAAGGCGGATATGAATATCGTAAATGCCGTGACGGATAAGCTGAAGAACATTCCGCTTAACACTATTGCAGGGGGTGAGTATTTACAGAGCTTTCTTGAAGATGATGATTCTGTCCTTTTCTCACAGATATATACAACCGAACGTCCAGATGTATTTGTATCGAAGCTGTACGAGGGCAGAGTGGGGATAATCGTGGACGGAACGCCTTTTGCGCTTGTTCTTCCGTGTCTGTTTGCGGAGAACTTTGTAACGATGGACGATTATACGCATAAGCCGTACTTTTCGGCGTTTCTTCGTATCATACGTTTCTTTGCGTTTATTGCAGGGGCTGTTCTGCCGGGTCTTTATGTCGCACTGTGTAACTTTCACCCGGAAATGTTCCGCTCGGCGCTTTTGCTGAATATTTATTCATCGGAGCAGACTACCGCCTATCCCGTATTCGGAGAGTGCCTTATAATGTATATCCTGTATGAGATAATGAGGGAGGCGGGGCTGAGGCTGCCGCAGAGCATAGGTCACGCAGTAAGCATAGTCGGAGGTCTTGTGATAGGAGAAATCTCGGTATCGGCGGGTCTTATGAGCGCACCTGTGGTGCTTATCATAGCGGCAACCGGACTATGCTCGTTTGCCGTACCGGATCTATACGACAGCTGTATGATACTGAGGCTGGTATTTATAGTCGCAGGAGGTACGTTTGGCTTGTTCGGAATCACAGCCGTTGGTGTTGTTATATTTTTCAGAATGTGTTCAAAAAACACATACGGAGTGCCGTATACCGCACCGTTTGCGCCTGTGACGCTGAAAAGCATTATCCGTGATACGTTTCGCAGGGAAAGCTGGAAGAAGCTGTCTGATACGGATATGACGGTACAGCAGTTATCGGGCAAGGCAAAGAGCGGTCACGGCGCAGAAAGGACGGGAGGCAATGAGCAGGATAAGTAACAGACAGCTTGTTATCACGTTTCTTGCCTGCAGGCTGTCGGCGGAAATGATGACTCTGTCTGCCGAAACCGTATTATACGGACCGGATCGCTTCACGGCGATATTTCTTGCAAAAATTATTGCGGCACTGCTTTATATTCCTCTTATCCTTGTGACGCTGAGGTTCAAGGGGGATAGCCCTATAACCTGTGCTTTCAGAAGAAATAAGATCTTCGGGGCAGCTGTGGGGGTTATTCTGGCTGTTACCCTGACGGCGACCGCCGTGCAGACGGTCATAAGCATACAGCATTATATAACCGATACGCTGTTGAATAACATTCTGACAATATCGGGTATTGCTGTGCTTGTCGCCGTGTCGGTATACGGTGCATTGAAGGGGCTTAGTGCGGTTACGAGAAGCTCTGTGTTTGCGGCGGCGGTATTCGGTCTGCTGATTTTTCTTATCGGAGTCACTATGTGGGACAAGGTCAATCCGGATTTCATATATCCCGCCTTTATTGAGGACGGGCGGTACTTTGTAAAATGTACACTTTCTGAGATAAGTATGAACAGCGAAATTCTGATTTTTGCGGTGATAACCGATGAAATACGCAGTAAACCGCATAAAACGGTACTTTATTATCTGCCGCTCCTGCTTGTGATACTGGAATTTCTTAACCTGCTCTACAACCTTATATTAGGTCCTTATATGAGTAAAGTTGAATACCCTCTGTATATTATCGCAGCTTTATCCGATATTGTAATATTCCGCAGGCTTGACGGAATAGACGCTATAGTGTGGCTGATGTGCGGAATTATTAAAACGGCGCTTATTATATATTGCGTAGGGCGGATATATTCTGTGTGCAGTAAGAGACCCGACACGAAAAAGGCGGTTGTGGTATACGGAGCGTTTATATTTATGCTGTGTATGGTGCTTGGCAGTGACAGAACGGTATACGAGCATTTCAGGAGCGTTATGTCGGGCGGAATACACATATTGCTCGGCGGTGTTGCAGTTCCGCTGACGGCGCTTGTTGCAGGCAGAAAAAAGCAGAGCGAAGGAGAAAAGAAATGAGAATGATAAGAGCGGTTGCTATAATGCTTGCGCTGACTGTGACAATAACCCTTGTCGGCTGTGTCAGCTATGTTGACCTGTCCGACAGGGCGATAGTGCAGGCGATAGGGATAGACTATCTTCCTGACAAAAAGGTATATCGTATAAGTATGCAGTATTTCAATCAATCGAGCGAGGGCGGACAGAATCAGATAGACAAGACGCAGGACAATGTGCTGAAAAGCGTAGGGGAGGGCGAAAGCATATTTGCGGCGGCGAAAAACGCTTCGATGCTGACGGGAAAGGATCTTCTGCTGAGCGAAAACAGGCTGATAATCATCGGAAAAGAACTGAGGAAGTATAAGCTGGGCGATACGCTTGAATTCTTTGTGGGCAATTACCATTCGCATCCGCAGGCATATGTTGCCGCCGCAGAGGATACGGCAGAGGAACTGCTCGATATACGCTTCAAGGAAGGCTCGACCTCTTCGCAGAGATTAGCGAACCTTATACACAACGCATCTGTCGAAAGCAGGAACAAAAGCACATATCCCTATCAGGTGATGACTATGCTATGCACATCTACGGAGAGTGCATTTCTTCCGCTGCTCAGAACCGCAACACTAAAGACAGATGTAACTATTCCGAAGGAAACAGGAGGCGGTAAGGGCAACGGAGGCGGAGAAGAACAGAGCGAGGACGGAGAAAAGACGATAATACTTGACGGCGGAGTGGTTTTCAAGGGCGGTAAAGAGCTTTGCAGAGTTGATGATGATGGGGCAATGGCTATATTCTTTATGAATGATATGCCTTCGGAATATTCGTTTACCGTGCCTTTGGGACAAAACGCAAAGCCGAGCGTTACGCTTATTGAGGTTACAAGGAGTATAAAAGCTACAGAATATAACGGTAAGGTGAAATTTGATGTATCATTCAGCGCATCGGGAAAGATAGGGTCGAAGGGCGGAATGAAGGAAGATGATAAAAAAGCCGCCGAAAAGGTAGCCGAGCCTGCCGAAAGGGAGCTGAAGCGGAAAATAGAAAGCTCTGTGATACCGATTGCAGAAAAAGGCTGTGATGTGTTCGGGCTTGAAAATACGCTAAGAAGATGCTGTAACAGATTTTACAGAGAGAATATGGACAGGGTAGGGGAAATAATAGCGGAAAGTGAAATTGAGGTCAATGTGAATATTGATATTTTTTCGCAGGGGATAGGCGGTGCGTGACGGGCGACAGAAAAGCTCCCTCACTGTTTGTGAGGGAGCCGGACTGTATATCACTTACTTCAGGAGAAATCTTGTTAGTTAAATCAGAAGATTGCAACAACTGCACCGTTGTACTTTTCGTTGATGAAGTTCTTTACATCGTCTGACTTGAGAGCCTTTATAAGAGCCTGAATCTTGGGGAGGTTTTCGTTACCGCTCTTTACAGCTACAATGTTTGCGTAGGTCTGAGCCGCATCGCCGGAAGCGTCTTCAACTGCGAGAGCCTTGCTTATGTCAAGACCTGCGGCAAGAGCATAGTTACCGTTGATAACTGCTAAAGAACCTGCGTCGCTGTTTGCAAACTGAGCGGCAACCGTATCAGCCTGAACTGTTGTTATCTTGTAGCCGTGGTCATCCTTTATATCAAGCGTTGTAACGCCGTCCTTGGCATTTGCACCCTCGGGAAGCTCGATAAGACCTTCCTGCTGTAAGAGAAGAAGCGCTCTTGTTTCGTTGCTGTCATCGGCAGGAATTACGATCGAAGCGCCTTCCTTGACATCTGCCAGCTTTTCAACGCCGTTGCCGTAAAGACCGAACGGCTCATAGTGAATGAGTGCGGCGGGAACTATGTCTGTTCCGTTCTTTTCGTTGTAGTTGTTGAGGTAGGGTGTGTGCTGGTGGTAGTTTGCGTCAAGCTCTCCGCTTGCAACTGCGTTGTTGGGCAGTACATAATCATCGTAAATAGTGATCTGAAGATCGTAACCGTCCTTAGCAAGCTTATCCTTTACAAATTCGAGTATCTCGCCGTGGGGTGTAGCTGTTGCGCCTATCTTGATAACCTTATCATTATCCGCTGTGTTGTCTGCTGAGCTTTCAGCGGCGCTTGATGTTGCAGAAGATGTATCTGTCGAAGAAGCATCGTTTGATGAAGCTGTTGAGCTTGTGCCGTTTGAGCTGCAAGCTGTAAGTGTTGCGCCTGCAAGAGCCGCCGTGAGTATCAGTGATAAAATCTTTTTCATGTTAATTCTCCGTTTCTGCGGTTTTACCGCCTGTCAATGTTGTATTTTGTTTATCTTTCTTTGTTCTGCACCGTTAGTTTACGGGTTTTATCTCTTTATATACAACATCGGCGCATTCGTCCGAAACGGAAATTCTGTCTTAAGAGCTTTATGAAAAGCAGTGACATATTATATCTCTCCTTACTTGTTTATACGTTTGTCTGCCTTGCGTGCTATCAGCATACCAAGCTCCTGGATAAGCTGTACTATGATAACCGTGAGCAGAACGCATATCCACACAATATCGTTATTGAAACGCTGATAACCGAATGAAATAGCTATCATACCAAGTCCGCCGCCGCCTATCGTTCCTGCCATTGCCGAGTAGCCGAGAATGGTTACAAGGGAAATGACTGCGCCGACCATGAGAGCGGGCTTTGCTTCGGGGATAAGCACCTTGTATATTATTCTGAATGTTGAGCTGCCCATTGCCTGAGCCGCTTCAATAACGCCTTTGTCGACCTCTTTGAAAGAGGATTCTGTCATTCTTGCCACATAAGGTATAGCCGCTATAACGAGCATTACTATCATTGCCTTATTGCCAAGACTTGTTCCGACAATAACCTTTGCCGCCGGTAAGCAGGCAACCATCAGAATGATGAACGGGATACTGCGGAAGATGTTTACTAAAATACCGATTATTTTGTTTAGCCACGGGATAGGGTGGATTCCGTCCTTATCCGTCACTGTAAGCAGTACGCCTATCGGAAGTCCGAAAACGTAAGCTATGAACGAAGAGATGAACGTTAAGTATATCGTTTCCCATATACCCTGTAAAAGTACGCCTTTATCCCACAGCTGTATAAGATCGTCTGACATTTTTCTTCCCCCTTACACCTGTGAATAGGTAACGCTGTTGGCTTTAAGATATGCTGTTATCTTTTCTGTCGATGCATCGTCATCGGGCAGCTGTACCAGAATCTGACCGTATGCCTTGCCGTCAATGTCCTTTGTATCTGCGTGAAGAATATTGACGGGAGTGTTGCATTTTAATATCATATCGGATAACAGCGACTTTGAAGAATTTTCACCGTTGTAGATAATTCTTATCTTCTTTCCGTGTTCGCTTGTAACCGGAAGCTCGCCTTGCGGCATGATAAGCTTTCTTGCTATATCAGACTTCGGATTTGCGAATACCGTTCTTACATCGCCTATCTCTGCGACCGTGCTGTTATCAAGCACTGCGACCCTGTCGCATATACTGTCTATTACCTTCATTTCGTGAGTTATCACTATTATGGTAACTCCGAGTGTGCGGTTGATTTTTTTAAGAAGCTCAAGCACCGACCTTGTTGTGTCGGGGTCAAGTGCGCTTGTTGCCTCGTCGCACAGAAGATAGTGCGTTTTTGCGGCGAGCGCTCTCGCTATCGCTACTCTCTGCTTCTGCCCTCCCGAAAGCTGTGACGGATACGCCTTGGCTTTATCGGAAAGTCCTACAAGCTCGAGCAGGCTTTCGGCTCTCTTTACAGCGTCTGCCTTTTTCATACCTGCGATCTCAAGCGGATAGCAGATGTTCTTTATTACGTTTCGCTGTGCGAGAAGATTAAAGCCCTGAAACACCATTCCTATGTTTTGTCTTGTTTTAAGAAGCTCTTTTGTTTTAAGGCTTCCAAGCTCCTTGCCGTCTATTATTACCTGTCCCGATGTTGGACGCTCAAGGTAATTTATACAGCGGACGAGTGTACTTTTGCCGGCTCCCGAAAGTCCGATGATACCGAATATCTCTCCGTCGTTTATTGTTATATTGATATCTTTTATCGCAGTAACGCTGCCTTTCGAGGTGCGGTACGTCTTTTCAAGGTTTTTAAGCTCTATCATATATCCTCCCATAAAAATAACGGACGTTTATTTTACGTCCGTGCGTTTGAATATCCAACAGGCTCAGACTTTCTTTCGGGACAGACGTATTATATTGTTTGCACACATTCGCATTTTATTGTTTGCGGTTGTCGGTTTCATCCGGTCAGCCCCTTTCGTTTTCGTTGTTATGAGTATAACATACTAAACCTACGTTGTCAATAGGTTTTATGGATTTAGCTTGTCGAAAATAATTGCACAATCCTTATCGCTTTTGTAGGTTTTGTATAAACGAGGCTGAAATAAATATTACGGTAATTATTGACTTTTAAGAAGAGGTGTGTTATAATTGAGTAAACTCAAGACTAAACTGTTGATTATAATACTGAGGCTGATAAGGAGGATACAAATTGAAGGGATTACAGCCAAAGGGCATAGCAAGACGAAACAAGATGCTGCTTGCGGCTATTCAGCTATTTTTAGATCAGGGGTACGAAAAGACGACCACTGCACAGATAGCAAGAGCGGCAGGAATGTCACCGACATCGTTCTTTGCGGCATTTGAAAATAAGGAAGCGCTGCTTCTGACGCTGACACAGATCATGTTTGAAAATCAGTTTGCAAAGGCAAGGGCATTCGCAAAGGATATGGAGCCGCTCATGGTGTACTGCCTTGAAACGTCATTGCAGATATATATAACCGAGCTGTCCGAGCCGCTGAGGGAGATATATGTAATGGCGTATACCCTGCCAAGCACTACGGAATACATTTTAAAAAGTACAGCCGTACAGATAAAGGCTATATTCTCGCCGTTTATGCCGGAAGCGGAGGATAAGGATTTCTACGAGATGGATATAGCGTCGGGAAGTATCATGCGTGGCTTTATGGCAAAGAAGTGCGACATATACTTCACGGTGCCAAAGAAGATAAGCCGTTTTCTTGAGTGCTGTCTTAAGCTGTATGATGTGCCTAAGGAAAAACGTGCGAGCCTTATAGAAGCTGTACTTGCGTTTGATCTGCACTCGGTAGCAAAAAGACTTATAGACGAGATAATCGCAAAAGCGGAAACGGGGCTTGAAAAAGCAATCGAAAGCACGATAAACGAAAACGGATAATTACGGAGGTGGGTTATGTTCAGAAAGATGAAAACAAGGAAAAGGCTGGCGGCGTTAATAACGCTTATCACGCTGTTTGCGTTTTCGAGCGTGATGACGGTTATGACGGCGGCACAGGAAGCATCGCTTGTATCCGCAACGCTTACTACGGATAAGGAGAGCTATGACGAGGGGGAAAATGTCGGTATAACTCTTAACGTCACAAACGGTAATGTTTATGAGATCGACAAGGTAAAGTCGGTAATATCATTGCCCACAGGACTGACCCTTAAGAACGGCAGTCTTATAAACGGCGAATATGTGCTTGCGGCGGGAGAGAGCAGGTCAAATGAGATAACGGCTTATATAGAGAAAGCCTCAAAGCCCGGCGATACTACCGACCCTGTAAATCCCGGCAATCCCGAAACGGACGGTTCTCTGTGTCCGCTGTGGCTGATGCTGAGCATTTTATCGGGCGGTACGCTTGCGGTCCTCGGTATTAAAAAGAAGTGCGGCAAGAAGATATTGTCGTTGTTCTTATGTGCTGTAATCTCGCTTACCGCATTACCGACAGATGTATTTGCAGACGAGGTCGTAATGCCGAATGCAAGCGGAAGTGTTACGGTAAGTAAGGACATAACCGTAAACGGTGCTAAAAAGACAATAACCGCAGAGGTTACATATAACGAGAATAAGCCCGTAGAAGAAGATGAGGTCACAGTGACCTTTGATGCTGGTGACGGTACGCCCGTAGCCCCGATAACCTTAAAGAAGGGCGAAACGATAAGCAGACTTCCCGAATCATTCGGTGCGGGCAAGGCGTTTATGGGCTGGTTTACCGATACGGCATTAACAAACGAGCTGTTTACCAATACTCCGATAAACGAGGATATGACCGTATATGCTTCGTTTGTGGAATCTGCCGATGATTTCCAATCCGGCGTGAGAACCACCTACTATGTGGAGGATTGTGCGGAATATCAGCCGATCACGCTTATATGTGACGAAGAAATAACGGCAGATAATGTATGGGAGTACATCACCTTATTTGCGTATACGGGTGATACTCCGGAAAATTATGTTGTAACATCAAACGAGAAGGATGAATATACACTCGTTCCCGAAACCGCATACACAGCCGGCTGTATGTACCGTATGACAGCAGGCGAGGGAGTTACATTCAAGGGCCTTGACGATACGGTAAACGAGTATACATTCAAGATATACAAAGAGCAGACTAATATAATCGAGGTCAGGGACAATATCAAGTATCTCGACAAAGCCAAGCTGTTCGCTACGGATAAAACCGATGAGTATATGGTTCAGGCGGATTATTTTGAAGAAAATTCTCTTGCTGTGGGCGATGTGCTTTGCATTGACAACGGCACGAAGAATTTTACCGAAGACTGCCTGTTTGTAAAAATTACAGATACAATAAAGGACAGAAACATTTACTACATTAAGACAGCCGATTGCGAAGCGGAAGATGTTTATGACAATGTTGATGTTTATTTTGTCGAGCCTGCAAAAAACAAGTTCCTTGAGGAGCAGATCGACACCGAGGCGATAGCGGAAGAAGTAAAGAACAGCGAGGGCGTACAGCAGCTGAACCTTGTGCTTGCGGCACTGCTTGCCGAGGATGAAACCGTAAACGAGATAATGGAGGGCGAGCCGCTTGTTACCGATACAGTAACCGCCACTGCTTATGCCGCTTCGGACGATGACAGATTAAAGGATTTCTCGGACTATTCACGTCCTAAAGAGGATACGCTCAAGAGCATCGCCGCAAGTCTTGCTATCGGTCTTTCCGTATCCGTAAAGGTCGGTGAAGCAGAAAATGATAACTTTACTACCGTTAATCCGGATTACTGGTCGGTCATTACATTCGAGTTGAATTATAAGACTACCATTAAGAAAAAACTCAAGGTAGATGCAACATTTACAGTAAGCGAATATCTTAATGTTTCATTCCAGGGCTATAATTCATTCGAATTCAAGTGGTTTGAGCTGCCTGAGCTTGAATTCAACTATGCGGCTAATATCTATACGCAGACGGATATTGAACTTAAAGTTCTTGTCTGCTCGGTAGGCGCAAACAGCTACAGGAATATCACGAGCGAAGTCGCAAAGATGCTTGGCAGTGATGAGAAGAACGATACCGCAGGTCTTGTAAAGGATGTCAAGGATATGCTTAACAAGAAGGGCGGAGAGATAGAAATATGCCGTATACCGTTCTTCACGGCATTTAAACCGCTGTCGCTGTTCCAGCTTAACTTTGAACTTAGCCTTGTTGTAAAGATGAGCTTTGCAGGCGGTATAGGAAGTAAGTTCTCGATACTTGACGCAACGCAGGTAGGTACGCACGGCAACTCAAAGGATAAAGAGTTCAGTATGTACAAAAACAAGCTGCTCGAGGGTGACAGGTACAGCTTTGATCTTACGGTATTCGGATATGTCGGCGTCAAGATGGGCGTGTCCGGACAGCTTACCGTATCGTTCACAGGACTCAGACGACTGGGCGAGGTCGGCGTTGAGGTCCAGGTAGGCGCATATCTCGATATATACGGTCTGGCAAAATATCACGTGGTCAAACCGGATCACCGATACAGTACGGTATACCGGACGCTGACAGGCGGATTCTATCTTGAAGCGGGAATTTATCTCGAAGTAAATCTTGTCGCAGAATCAAAGGTGTTCAAATTGCGGCTTGAAGCACCGCTGATACCCGAAATCAAATGGCCGTTGTTCTCAATGGGCGACAAAAACCTTGTTATATGCCTTAACGATGTGACAACTCCGATATTATTCAGCTCAAACGGCACTTACTGGGGAGAAGTCAATATTGATAATCTTCCGGCAGTGTCCGCACAGACGCTTGATATTACAACAGGCGTGATAAATTACAATGCGTCTGTACCGTGGAGCAAGCTGTCGATGAATGTTTCGGGCGAAGGCTTCAGAATGCTCTATGACAGGAGAGGAACATTTATCCGTTACGAGCAGCCATTCAGTATGTCCGGCTTCTACAAGAACAGTACAGCCGAAGGTGTCGGTCAGATACACTATACAGGCACGTCACTTCAGTTCACAAAGACCGCCGACCCTGAAATGAGCCTTACAAAGTCGGTAAAGGTTGTCTGGTACGATGAGTCGAGAGTTAAGGAAGAGGATGTAGGCAAGATATTCACTGTCAATTTCTACAGAGAGGTTGACGGAGTTAAAACTCTTGTTGAAACAAGAAAAGTACCTGCGGGCAGTCTTGCAGGCTCTTACAATACAAATAACGCTCCGGACAGCTGGAAGTACATTGACTGCGAGTGGAAGGACAAAGACCCGTACTTCATAACCGTTGACCACGACAACTATGAAATAGTATACACCGCAACAAGAGCGCAGACTCTTATGGAGATGGAATACTATGACACCGTAAATAAAGAATGGGTAGTCGAACTGTGGGCGGTGAATGCCGGCGATGAACTTGAAGTACCCGATAACGCAAGTGACGAGTATATGAAGCTGACCTCATGGCACGCAACCTACGGAGTACCGTTCGGTTTTGAAAAGATGTATAAGTATGCCGGAAATAAGCTGAGAGCGATAGACTCCGGATGCCGCAAGGATTACTATACAAGCGGTCAGCCTACAGATAAACCGCTTTACAAGGTTACAGGCAACACCCAGAGAGCGGCTTCCGAAAACTTCTATTTCAATCATCACAACGACTATCAGAAGGTTGCGCTCCACTTCAGTGCAAATTACGACAGAGCGCTGATGAACGTAACGTACAATTACTATAATTATGCCGGCGATAAGAAGTCGACAACCGTAAAGACACCTTACGGCACAAGACCGGAATTCTTCCTTTCAAGCTGGCCTTACGGTAAGAAATTCATAGGCTACAGTCCTGACGGCGGCAAAACCGTATACGATGCTGATACCGTATATAATGAGCAATTGCCTTATGTATATGAGGATACCGTATATGATGCGGTTTACGAAGCCGGAATATTCGATGTTGAGATACAGTATTACGATGACACAGCCCGTAAATTCAAGACATATAAGACGCTGAAAATAGAGGGCGGATCAAAGGTACCGCAGTCGGTATTTGACGAGGCGTGGAGCAAGAGCAACTGGCAGGAGGGTACAACGATACAGTTCATCGACTGGAGCGATGTATACCTGAGTGAAGAATACGGTGATGCTTACCTCAATGAGTTTATACCCGACAAGACGCTCATTTATAAGAGTATTATACTCCGTCCGAGGTTCAAACGTAATGTTACAATTAAGCTGGACGCAGGTGACGGCAGACTGATATTTGAAGAAAGCAAAGAGTTCAAGAGCTACAGCCAGGATAAATATGAGGTAGAAATTTCACGTTGGGCAACCAAGGATGCTGACAAGTACAACGATTATCAGCCTACAGGCTGGAAGGACAGCACTACAGGCGAGATATACGCCTTAGGTCAGATGGTAAAGCTTGATTATTCGACAACGCTGACAGCGATCTATCAAGCTACGCCCAAGACCTATACGGTAAATGTATCCACACCGTACGGTGCACTTCTGAACGGAGAAAAGACCGATACATTCAGCGGCGGATATGATGATTATCTCGCATTCGTTGATAAGTACAACAATTATACTCCTGCCGATGTTGAGGGCGAGGGATATACTCTCGTGTTCAAGGGTTCATCAAGTAAAGCGTCCGAGGACGGTCTGACGCTTGATATAGTCTTCGGCAACTGGCAGAAGAATGTTCACAAGCACACATTAAAGCTTGATGCAAACGGCGGTAAGCTGACAGGAAGCAATGAACGCACGGCGGATTACGGTACTCAGATCAAGCTGTCTGATATGGCGACTGCGACAAAGACGGACGACCTGAGAGATTATATCTTCGGCGGCTGGAAGGACGAGGACGGAAATATCTACGGCGCAGATGATATAATCACGCTGACAAAGGATACGACATTGACAGCGGTATGGAAAAACGGCTCATACAAGGAATACACGATAACCTTTGTCCTCGATAGTAAGACGATAAAAAGAGTGACCTATCACTATGGCGATGCACTTCCCGTATTTGACGCACCAAAAGAAGCAGACGGATATATCTTCGGCGGCTGGTCGTGGTACGGCACTGAGGGCGCATTATCCGGACAGCCCGACACGATGCCTGCGTCAACGCTTACTGCAATAGGTACGACCACAAAGTGCTATATATCTTACGAATTTGACGGTACGGTATACGGCACAAAGGAGGTCGGCAAGATAGGCGATACGATAACCCTTATCGCAAAGCCCGAAAAGGATTATTACGATGTGACCGAATGGTCTGCAGACGGTATCACTGTAACAGACGGCAAGTTTGTAATGCCGGCTCACGATGTTACATTCAAGGCAACCTCATCACCCAAGTTCTATAATGTCAATATGACGGTTGACGGAAGCGCAAGCTCCGACAGCCCGATGAAAGCACAGTATATGAGTACGGTAACGCTTCCCGAACCTCCCAAAAAGAGCGGCTATACTTACTACTGGCAGTCCGATGATGTTGCTATTTATGAGGAAAGCGGCGAATACAAGTTTACGATGCCTCATAATGATGTAAGCGTTGAGTGCGTTTACACAACGGCTACTTACAACGTCTACTATATGATAGACGGCGAGACTACGCCGTATATGACTATCACCAATGTCCCTGTAGGCAAGGAAATGTTCGCTTATATCGACCTGCCACGCAAGGAAGGCTATCTGTTCAACGAAAGGTGGATATGCACGGACGCTTCTCTTGTTAATAAGGAAGGCAAGTACACAATGCCAGACAGGGATGTTTACTTCTGTGGAAGATTTGCCAAGAACGATGACACTATGGTTATGCTCGGCGTAGAAGTGTATGTTGACGGCAATCCGGAAACACATTATACCCTTTACACGAACAGAGGCGAAACCGTAACGCTCCCCGATATATTCATGGACGGATATAAAAAGTCATACGAAAGCGACACGCTGACAGTCACAAACGGAAATGTCACAATCCCGACAGGCGACGATGTCTTTGAGGTATCGCTCAGGATAAATTTCACCAAGAGCTGATAACCGACAAATAACAGACAGATAAGCGAAAGACAGCCCCGACCGCAAGGTCGGGGCTGTTGAATTGTAAATAAAAAAGCACTTGACAAATACCCTGAGGGGGTATATAATATAAAATACCCCGTGAGGGTATATTAAAGCTACAGCAAAAATTCAGAGGTAAAGCTATGAGTGAAAATAAAACATCGGTAAAAAAAGTCTGTCCGTGCTGTCAGAAGCATACCGTAAGGGACGAAAAGCACAGAAAAGCGCTTCTCAACCGTCTAAAACGCATAGAGGGACAGGTGCGCGGGATTGAGGCTATGATCGAAAATGACGCTTATTGCAACGATGTACTTATCCAGTCTGCCGCAGTCAACGCCGCAATGAACGCTTTCAATAAAGAACTTCTTGCAAGCCATATCAGAGGTTGTGTTGCAAGAGATATAAGAGAGGGCAGGGACGAGGTTATAGACGAGCTTGTCGCAACTCTGCAAAAGCTGATGAAGTAACACAAAACGGACATAATAGATAGAAAAGAACTAAAGAAAAGAGGTCTTGATATGGAACAGTATGATGTTACAGGTATGAGCTGTGCCGCCTGTAGTGCAAGAGTAGAAAAAGCGGTAACAAAGGTAAAAGGCGTTACTTCCTGTTCTGTCAGCCTGCTTACCAATTCGATGGGCGTTGAGGGTACGGCGCCACCGCAGGAAATAATCTCTGCCGTTGAAAAGGCAGGCTACGGTGCCAAGCTTAAAGGCGCAGGAACAAAGAAAACCGATACCGGCGCCGATTCACTCCGCGATACGGAAACGCCAAAGCTCAGGAAAAGACTTATAGCATCGGTTATATTCCTTGTAATTCTTATGTACTTCTCAATGGGACATATGATGTGGGGATTTCCGCTTCCGTCATGGTTCGACGGAAATCATGTGGCTATGGGACTTGTACAGCTGCTGCTAAGCGCAATTATAATGGTTATAAACAACAAATTCTTTGTAAACGGATTCAAGGGATTTATTAACCGTTCGCCGAATATGGATACGCTTGTGGCACTCGGCTCGGGTGCGTCATTCGTATGGAGTGTTTACGCGCTGTTTATGATGACGGACGCACAGCTTCACGGAAATACAGACGCTGTTATGATGTATATGGACGAGTTCTATTTTGAATCGGCGGCTATGATACTTACGCTTATCACGGTTGGTAAGATGCTTGAAGCCCGTTCAAAGGGTAAAACCACCGACGCACTCAAAGGTCTTATGAAGCTTGCACCCAAAACAGCAAACGTCATAAGAAACGGCGCAGAGCAGACAATTCATGCCGAAGAAGTTGTAAAAGACGATATTTTCGTTGTACGTCCGGGTGAAAGCATCCCTGTTGACGCAGTAGTGACTGACGGCGAAAGCACGGTCAACGAATCCGCACTGACTGGCGAAAGTATTCCTGTTGACAAGACGGTAGGCGATAACGTTTCGGCGGCAACTATCAATCAGACGGGTTTTATCACCTGTAAGGCGACCCGTGTAGGCGAGGACACCACATTGTCGCAGATCATAAAAATGGTGAGCGATGCGGCGGCAACCAAAGCGCCTATCGCAAAGATTGCCGACAAGGTATCGGGTATATTTGTACCGACTGTTATCACGATTTCAATCATAACAATGATAGTGTGGTTATTGCTCGGTCAGGATTTTGCATACGCTCTTGCAAGAGGTATTTCGGTGCTTGTGATAAGCTGTCCTTGTGCACTCGGACTTGCAACTCCCGTTGCGATAATGGTCGGAAACGGTGTGGGTGCAAAGAACGGTATTCTTTTCAAGACTGCCGTTTCGCTTGAACAGGCAGGCAAGACGCAGATAGTTGCACTTGATAAGACGGGTACTATTACTAAAGGTGAGCCGCAGGTTACGGATATAATATCTGCCGACGGTGTGTCGGAAAGCGAGCTTTTAAGCCTTGCGGTATCGCTTGAAGCCAAGAGCGAGCATCCGCTTGCAAAGGCAATAAACGATTACGGTGCGGAACACGCGGTTACCGCACGGAACGTTGATAACTTCAATGCGCTCAGCGGTAACGGGCTTACAGCAACTATTGACAACGATACGCTTTACGGAGGAAGTCTTAAGTTCATCGGCGAAAAGGTTGCAGTAAGCGATAAAATAAAGTCGGAGGCTGACAGGCTTTCAAACGAGGGTAAGACGCCCCTGCTGTTCAGTAAAAACGACAAGGCTCTGGGTATGATCGCAGTTGCGGATACGATAAAGGAGGATAGCCCGGACGCAATAAAGCAGCTGAGAAATATGGGTATAAAGGTCGTTATGCTGACGGGCGACAACGAGCGTACCGCAAAGGCTATCGGTGAAAAGGCAGGCGTTGACGAGGTCATAGCAGGTGTTCTCCCTGACGGCAAGGAAGCGGTTATCCGCTCGCTTAAAGCTCAGGGCAAGGTTACAATGGTCGGTGACGGTATAAACGACGCTCCGGCGCTGACTGCCGCAGATACAGGCATCGCTATAGGCGCAGGAACAGACGTTGCAATAGACGCCGCCGATGTTGTGCTGATGAAGAGCAGGCTTACAGATGTTCCGGCGGCAATAAGGCTTTCCCGCTCGTCACTGCGTAATATACACGAAAATCTTTTCTGGGCGTTCATCTATAACGTTATCGGCATTCCGCTTGCCGCAGGCGTATTTATACCGCTCGGACTTACACTGAACCCGATGTTCGGTGCGGCGGCAATGAGCCTTTCAAGCTTCTGCGTCGTATCGAATGCATTAAGGCTCAACTTCTGCAGGCTGTACAGCACAAAGCACGACAGAAAAGCAAAGCCGATGAATAATGTTGCAATACAGCCGTCCGACACGGCAAAAATAACAAAGACGATAAAAATAAAGGGTATGATGTGCGAAAAATGCGAGCATCATGTAAAGACTGCACTTGAGGCTATTCCGCAGGTGGTAAGCGCTGTAGCTAGCCATACAGACGGTATCGCCACTGCAATGCTTTCGGGAGAGGTTCCCGACAAACAGCTTAAAAAAGCCGTTGAAAACAGCGGCTATAAAGTAATTTCAATAAAGTAACGGAGGAATTTACAATGGTAAAGACAACACTTAAAATCGACGGAATGATGTGTGGGATGTGCGAATCACACGTCAATGACGCTATCAGAAATGCTTTTCCTGTAAAGAAGGTCACTTCTTCACATTCAAAGGGCGAAACCGTAATAATCAGTGAGGAGGCGCTTTCCGCAGATAAGATCAGAGAGGTTATGCAGCCAACGGGCTACGAGCTTAAAGACATAACAAGCGAGCCTTACGAGAAAAAGGGCTTATTCTCAAGAAAGTAAGCCGGAAAAACAAAGATTATGTGCCACAGCATCTCACTGCGGCACATTTTTTATATGTATTTTACACAAAAAAACGAAAAACTCTTGCTTATTGTAAAGAAATGCACTATAATATTAACGATAGCGCAGAAAGCGCACAAAAAACAAAGAAATATAAAAGAGGTATTTTTATGAAGATCAAAAGAATAATTGCAGGCATTCTCGTTGCAGCTACCTGCGGTCTTGCTATGGCAGGCTGTCAGTCAAACACAACAGGCGGCAAGCTCATTATGGCTACAGAACCCGGTTTCGCTCCTTATGAATATATGAGCGGTAACGATGTTGTAGGTATCGACGTTGATATTGCAAACGAAGTTGCAAAGGAGCTCGGTATGGAGCTTGAGATTCAGACAATGGACTTTGACGGTGCGCTTTTAGCCGTACAGCAGGGCAAGGTTGACTTTGCAGCAGCAGGCATCTCGGTTACTCCCGAGCGTCAGGAGGCTATGGACTTCTCAATCGAATACGCTAAGTCAAAGCAGGTTATCGTTGTACTCAAGGGAGCAAACAGAGTAAAGAGTGCCGATGATCTCGGCGGTGACACAAAGATTGCCGTTCAGATGTCAACAGTTGCCGATACATATGTAACAGACGATCTTAAGAAGGAACCCTCACGTTATACAAAGTACGTTCAGGCGGCAGAAGACTTAAAGAACGATAAGGTTGACTGCATCGTTATGGACGAGCTTCCCGCAAAGGAAATGGTAAAGGGTAATGACAACCTTGAAATTCTTGACGGCGAGGTATTCACAGACAAGTACGCTTTTGCTTTCAAGAAGGGCAACACAGAGCTTGAAGAAAAGGTAAACAAGGTTCTTCAGAAGCTGATTGACGAAGGCAAGGTTGACGAGTTCACACTTAACCACACTAAGTAATAATCAGAAAATCGGGCGGTGAAATGCCGCCCGTCTTTTTTGAAAGGCATAAGACGGAGGAATTAAGAATTGGACTTCTTTCTTGGTATATGGGATGCCATTGATAAGGCGCTTATAAGAGAAAACCGTTATGAATTCTATTTGAGCGGTATCGGAAACACACTGCTCATATCGCTGTTTGCGGTTATTCTCGGTTTTCTTATCGGTGCATTCGTGGCAGTAGTAAAGCAGTTATGCGCAGGCAGGAGAGGTATCGGCTGGATAGCTAAAATATGCGACCTGTATGTATTTGTGATAAGAGGTACGCCCGTACTTGTACAGCTGTTGCTCATAAACGCAGTTCTGTTCAACTACAGAGGCGCAAACGCAATAGTTGCCGCAGTTTTGTGCTTCGGTATAAATTCGGGTGCGTATGTTGCGGAGATTGTCCGTGCAGGTATCGAGTCTATAGACAAGGGTCAGACAGAGGCAGGAAGATCGCTGGGTCTCGGCGCAGGTCAGACAATGTGGCTTATCGTGCTTCCGCAGGCTATAAAGAACATACTTCCCGCACTCGGAAACGAATTTATCGTACTGGTAAAGGAAACCTCGATAGCAGGCTACATTGCGGTAACGGATATTACCAAAGCGGCACAGTATGTAGGCTCAAAGACATATGACCTTATTACCCCGCTTCTCATTGCGGCGGCATTCTATCTGATACTGGTATTTATTCTGACAAAACTCCAGAAACTGCTTGAGAGGAGGCTTGGCAAGAGTGATAGACGTTAAGGATCTCAGTAAATCGTTTGGTAATCTCCACGTCCTCAACGGGATAAACGAGCATATCTACAAAGGCGAAAAGGTAGTTATCATAGGACCTTCCGGTTCGGGTAAAAGTACGTTCCTGCGTTGTCTTAACCTTATGGAAAAGCCGACAAGCGGAAGTATCTGCGTTGAAGGTGAATACATCACCGACCGCAAGGCTAACGTAAACCTTATAAGAAGAAAGATGGGTATGGTGTTCCAGCACTTCAATCTGTTCCCTCATCTGACGATAAAGAAAAACATAACCTTGGCTCCCGTTAAGCTCGGCCTTATGACAAAGGAAGAAGCTGACGCAGAGGCAATGCGGCTTTTAGAGCGTGTTGGTCTTGCAGACAAGGCAGACGCTTATCCTCCGCAGTTATCGGGCGGTCAGAAGCAGAGAATCGCTATCGTCCGTGCGCTTGCCATGAAGCCCGATGTTATGCTTTTCGACGAGCCGACCTCGGCACTCGATCCCGAAATGGTAGGAGAGGTTCTCGATCTTATGAAACAGCTTGCCGACGACGGTATGACAATGGTTGTTGTAACTCACGAAATGGGATTTGCCCGTGAGGTTGCGTCAAGAGTAATGTTTATGTCGGACGGACAGATAGTTGAACAGGGTCCTCCCGATGAATTCTTCGCAAACCCCAAAAATCCAAGACTTAAGGACTTTTTATCAAAGGTGCTTTAATATGAAACAAACCCGACAGGTACGATTCAATAAACGTATCTGTCGGGTTTTATATTTCCTTATAATAGATTGGGTTATCGGTGAGCCCGAGGATATAATCTACGTTAGTCCTATAATATTCTGCAAGCTTTATAAGTATCGCTGTAGGAATATCATTTTCGCCTGTTTCGTATTTTGAATAACCCGTCTGCGACATACCGAGCATTTTTGCGACCGTTGTCTGATTGAGATCGGAATCTTCCCGCAGGTTTCTTATTCTGCTGTACATTTTTATCAGCGCCTTTCACTGTTTATAATTAAATTATAAACTTTTAGTGTGAAGGTCTTGACTTTTAACCTGAAACAGATTAGAATTAAACTATCGGATATATGATTTTCCGGGCATTAAAAATTAAAGGGGTTAAAAATATGGCAATGATAAAGTGTGCCGAGTGCGGCAAGGAATTCTCCGACAGAGCGAATGCTTGTCCCAACTGCGGCTGTCCTATTGAATATCAGGCTGAAAAAAGTATAGGCGGAGAATACCACGCCGCAGATAAACTCGCTCCGTCCGTGATTGTTGAGCATCTGACTATTGCAAAGGAACTGGAGAGCGAGAGGTATACATTGCAGTTGACCATACCTAATATACAGAACAGGATTAATCAATTGGGATATTGCAGAAGCTTCAAATCTCCTGTTGATAACAGAGTTAAGGCGTTTTTTATCGGTGCGTTAATTTTTTTAGCATTAGCCATAAACGGATTTATATTTATAAACGCAATGGGTCCTAAACAGTTGGAATTAAGTGAAATATTATCAGATTCATATATTGACAACAAAATTAAGGCAGATAAAGAATTTGAAAATACAAAGCTTATTTATCTGATAGTATCGTTGCCTGTTATAATAGCAGGTGGGATATTGGCAACCTGTATTACAAATTCCAAATATAAAAAAGCTGTGAGACAATATAATAATCTTGTGGACAACGACAATGCCCGTGTAAATTATGAGAATTTTCAAAAACAACAGTTACAGCTGCAGAAGGAAGATATACAGAAAAAATAAGCGGTATATCAGAAACGCTGGAGAATTTTTATTCATTAGATATAATTCACCCTAAATATAGAAATATGATAACCGTTATCCGACTGCTCGAGTACTTTGACAGCGGGCGCTGTACGGCGCTCACGGGAGCAGGCGGCGCATATAATAAATATGAAGAAGAGATAAGACAGGATGCTATTATTTCAAAGCTCGACACAGCAATCAACTGTTTGTATCAGATAAGAGATACTCAGTATATGCTTTATGAATCGTTAGAGGATTGCCTTGATGAATTAGGTGCGATCACTACGCAAAACGATAAACTGATAAGCACAAATCAGGATATATCACAGAACAGTGCTATCGCCGCATATAACTCAAAGATTGCGGCTTCAAATTCAGATGCGCTTGTATTTATTGAAGCGTATAAAGGAGCAAACGGACTATAAAATCAACCCGACAGGTACGATTCAATAACGTATCTGTCGGGTTTTATTATTCAGTTTAGTATGGCACACCGTTCATCAATCAGACCGGAGAAGTTTTCTTTCATATGGTCGGTTAGCAAAGAATCAAAGCACATAATTTTATATTTTTCTTTTAATGAAACTACTTTATTTATCATCTTTTCTGCAGAATTTTTAGAAATACCGCATTTATAGGAAAACGAATAAAAATCCTTCCTGCGTATATTTCGCTTCTTACCGTTCAGTGTAAGAGCAGTCTGCTCAATATCGGCAGGCAGAATAACATTTACCGGTAACAAGTCATACGCAGGAGATAAAACATATTCTCCGCTGTTTTCCGATGTTTCTATAAGCGAAAAGTTTTTGAGGTGCATATCCGAATTTCCTGTCACAAAGGAAAAAACAAGCCGCATAAAAAGCTCGGTCATATCCAGTCCGACCCTTGACGAGTATCGTTCTATCACCTTTGCGCAACGCTCATATGAGCCTTTGTATTTATCTTGTGTAAGTCTTAGATCGAGTTGACAGAAATCCTCCATTGCAAGCATAGCTACTCTGTCATCTTTAATAATCCTGTCCGCTCTTTTTGTGATATACGCATAAGTACCGTTATTACCTATAAGAGCGTGAGGAACAGTTGTAATTCCTGTTATATCTGCCATAGACATTACAAGATGCTCGGCTTCGGGCAGGTTTTCATATTGGGTCACCTGAGGCTTCAGAATATAGCCGGTCGGGAAATTTATGAGCGTCAGTTTCGGCGACTTTTTTTCTGAAATAAGGTGCAATGACAGCTTTTTCTGCACACCGGGAACAGTAAAGCCGCTGTTTACCGTTTCATCTGCAAGCTTTTTAAGCGTTACATCGTCTATCTCTATTTCGGGTAGTTTGGTTGCGCCGAAAAAACGCTTTATACAGCTTTTATGCCAGCCGTTTTCGCCGTTTTTGTCAATATCCTTTCCGCAGCACAGACATTTCATAATTTCTCCTCCATAATTGTAACATTGCCTATACAGTCCTTGCAGGCAACCAATAACAGTCCAAATCTGTCCTTATTGTCGAGCTTCCAGTTACGGCTCACCACATCTAAAAGCCACCCTTCGGGAATCAAACCGTCAAAAAAAGAAAACAGTGTTTTTGAGCTGTAAACTTCATCGCTAAGCGGCAATGTAAGTGAAACAGCACTTGCGTTTTTACCGGCAAGGTAAGAGCTGTCATAGGTAAAGGTATAACCCTCATCGGTTTCGCAAAGCTGTCCTGCAAAAACGTTTCTGACATACACATAAGCTGTTCTGAGTATCGTCACTGTCTGCCGTCCTTTCTACCGGGCACTGCTTCCATATCAAACATGGCAAGCGCTGTATTGACCTTATCCATACGCACGGTTTCTTTTCCCTGTTCAAGCTCACGGACAAAGCGCAGACCGAGCCCTGAGCGCATTGCAAATTCTTCCTGAGTGAGCCCGGCTTCTTTTCGCTTTGTTTTTATGAACTGAGCTATTTTGTTCAAGTATATCATCTCCGCTGTTGTAATATGAATACATTTTACACCCTTTAGGGTATAATGTCAAGGCGATTTATAGATTATTATACCCTAAAGGGTGCAGTTTATGCTATCAATGTCAGAATTATACCCTATAGGGTGTAATTCTGATTTGCGGTGACTATTTTATACCTTTTAGGGTATAAAAATACGGACGGCAAAAGCCGTCCGCACCAGTCAGTCGATAAACCTACATAACTTTTAAAAATGGGTTTGGGGCGTAGCCCCAATGCGGGTTATCAGTCGTTGGTGTCGCTGCGTCGTGCAGCGACTGTGTGCGACTGACTGCAAGCGTCCTTGCTTGGTGAGGGCGGCAGCCCCACATTCAGCCCCTTTCCGAGGGGAAGGGGTTAGGGATTGAGAATGAGCTACATTTCTCAAAAACAGACTTTTTCTACAACCAGATACGGACGGCAAAAGCCGTCCGCACTTATATTTACATTTCGGTGAGCTGTCCGTCTACCGTTACGATAGCAACGTGCCACGGAATGAACTTACCGCTGTTCTGTAAAGCTGTCTTAACGGCATTTTCAATGCCTGCGCAGCACGGAACCTCCATTCTCACTACCGTAACGCTCTTTATATCGTTGTTTCTGATTATTTCTGTCAGCTTTTCGGTATAATCAACGCTGTCGAGCTTTGGGCAACCGATAAGCGTAATTCTGTTCTTTATAAACTTGTTGTGGAAATCGCCGTAGGCATAAGCAGTGCAGTCGGCGGCTACCAACAGATTTGTTCCGTCAAACCACGGCGCAGAGGTCGGGACAAGCTTTATCTGTACAGGCCACTGTGAAAGCTCACTGCGGATCCCGGTATGTCCGCTTTCATGCTCATGACATGAGCAATCTTCATTGTGATGTTCTGTTCTGAGCGCTTTTGCGTGAGTTCCGGGACAACCGCAGGGCAGGGGCTTTTCTGAAATGGCTTTTGCCTGCTTTGCTTTTAATACCGCCTGCTCGTCATAAGCGGGTGCTTCACGCTCCTCAAAGCTTATAGCACCTGTCGGACAGGCAGGTAAGCAGTCGCCCAGACCGTCGCAGTAATGCTCTCTCACAAGCTTTGCCTTACCGTCAACTATATCAATCGCACCCTCGTGGCAGGCTGTGGCGCAAAGTCCGCAACCGTTGCACTTCTCTTCGTCTATCTTTATTATCTTTCTTATCATACTTTTTCCTTTCTTGTCATAGAGTTTTAACCTGTGACTGTATTGTAACACAGAAAGACAATAATGTATGTTGTTTTTACAACAAAACTCACATTGGCTTAACAGATTTCAAAATGCAACGTCTGAGAAAAAGTACCACATATTGTACAGGACGGACAAGAAAATACACTTTATATAAAAACGCCGTTGAAAATGACTTGCGGTTGTGCAATTCAATGAAATTTCGACTTGATACGACATTTTGTAAATTTTATCTTGAAAAAGTGCAAAATCAGCATTATAATTAAGAAAGTAAATGACCAACGATCGGTTTTAATATATAATTGCGGTAACATTTACGCCGCATACAGAATAAGGGATTTTAATGTACTATAATAAATTTGGCTCCGTTTCGCCTACGAAATGGTTTTTGCTGTTGTGTCTGCCGCTGACTGCGGCTATAATCTGCACAGCCTGCAATAACGCTTATGCCGCTGCGGCTTCGGATAACGGTATAAGCTATGACAACACTGTTTCTGAAGAAGAAATCTCGTCTTCTGCCGAAACGGAAACGACAACAACAACGACAATAAAAGAAGAACCCAAGCCTCAGCCTGAACCGGATTATACCATTACAAAGGCTATGTATAAATACTTCGACCAGTTTGCACTGGTTGGCGACAGCGTTTGCTCCGGCTTTGCAAGCGCAGGATATTTCAAGCAGGAAAACAATCTTGCAAGACCCAGTATAGCTGCATGGAATATTCACCAGTTTCTTATAACATCAAACGATCTAAGTACGGATGTGCTGGTTCATCTTTATAACAAACAGCCCAAATACGTACTGTTCTCTATGGGACTGAATGATGTGAATCTCACCACTAAAGAACAGTTTGTTGAAAATTATATGCAGCTTTTGTATCAATGCAAGCAGGCGAGTCCAAACAGTGAGTTTATCATTATGGCGATAACACCTGTACGCAGTAAATTCTGCAAGAACGAAAAAATCGACGAATATAACACAGCGCTTGCAAATGCCGTGAAATACAGTTATTGTAAGCATTATCATTTTGTCGATCCGACCGATCTGCTTAAGGGCAATGATAATAAGCTCAGGGAGAAGTATGCCTTTGAAGACGGCACTCACCTTGAAATGAGCGGCATGAAAGTCTGTCTGTGGTATATGTATAATCAGAATATAAGATATGATTTTACAGAAGATGAATTAAAAGAACCTCGTTGTCCCGATATTTCACAGTATGAGTATCTTTATTGATAATCTTGATTGTATAATGGCATAAAAACGGCGGAAATTTGCAGGATTCCAGCAAATTTCCGTCGTTTTATTCATTTTGCCTATTTACTTTTTCGTATTTGTGTGTTACTATATTAAAGTAATTTTTTAAGGCGTATAAAACGCTTAGAAAGGAAATAAAAATGAAAAAATTAAATTTTAAAGCTATTGCTGTTGCTCTGACAGCAGCTCTTACACTTGGTCTTGCAGGCTGTAGTTCAAGCGGTAATTCTTCAACCGCAGACAGCAGTGCAACAGCAGGCGACAGCACATCTGTTGCAGAAAGCTCCGCAGAGGGTGATCAGTCACTCCAGAAGGTAAAGGACGCAGGCCAGTTTATATTAGGACTTGATGCTACATTCAAGCCCATGGGCTACACAGATGAAAACGGCGAGATCGTAGGCTTCGATATTGACGTAGCAGAGGAAGTTTGCAACAGACTCGACGTAAAGCTTGTAAAACAGCCTATCAACTGGGATACGCTCACAACCGACCTTAATGTCGGCAAGTGCGACTGCATATGGAACGGTCTTAGCATAAACGAAGAACGTCAGGAAAAGATGAATCTTTCAGAGCCTTATATGAAGAACGCTATGGTATTCGTTGTAAAGGGCGATTCTACAGTTGCAAAGATGGACGACCTCAAGGGCAAGAAGGTATCTGTTCAGAACGGTTCTTCAGCTCAGACGATTCTTGAGAACAGTGCGATCAAGGACGATATAACGATCAGCCCCATTGCTACAAACGTAGAAGCTTTACAGCAGCTTGAGCTTGGCGTTGTTGACGCTGTATTCCTTGATGAAGTTGTTGCAGATTATGAAATCAAAAACTCTGCAAAGGACTACAAGAAGCTGGCGGAAGGCCTTGAAGAAGAGCAGTACGCTATCGCATTCAGAAAGAACGATCAGGCACTGCGTGACGCAGTTCAGAAGACACTCAGCGAGATGAAGGCTGACGGTAAGCTCGGCGATATCTCAACAAAGTGGTTCGGCTCTGATATTACAATCGTTAAGTAATTTACTGTATAATATGCAAATCCCTCACGCAAAACGTGGGGGATTTGTTTTGTATAAAACCCGTTTCCGGAAAATCGAGGGGCATATTGTTCTTTTTTGTATTTCAGGGAAAACATCCGGCATCTGTGGCAGGCTTTACACATAAAATTCCGCCATATCCTCAAGTCTTAGACACGCAAGTTTTCCGCCGAAAGACGCTCCGCAGTCGATTACTATATTATTGTGAGAATGATATATCTCCCACTTACCGCTTATCAGCTTTGTAGGGGTATGACCCGAAATGATGTATACGCTGTCATCGTCAAAATATTGCCGTTCATAGTCGGGACGAAGTTCAAGCAGTTCATAAAGAGCGTACTCGGATATCTTCTTGCCTTTTCGGAAATTTCCCAGTCCTGCGTGCACAAGAATGAAAGTCTTATCTCCTATGTCTATTGCTTCATAAGCGTAAAGGCTGTCAATTAAGTCGATTATTTCTTTTCGTTTAACCGGCGGTAGTGCCCGAAGCTGTTTCATAGTCGTGGCGCCGCCGTTGGGTTTGTATATTGAAAGCTCGATCAGAAAATCGTCATCAACTGAATTTATATTGTCCTCAGTTATTTCGGTGGTTAAACGGCTCAGAAGATCCCTTGCCATTACCTCGTGATTACCGAGAAGTACAGTGATGTTCGGCTTATCCATAACATATTCCAGTATATCGACAGGGCGTTCCCCGCGGTCGATTATATCGCCTATAATAAACAGCTCATCGCTGTCTGAGAAATCAATCTTTTCCAGCATTGCGATGAATCTATCATACATACCGTGCAGGTCGCTCATAACGTAGGTCATATCTTTTCCTTTCTTTATAAACCAAAAACAAGGTGATATAAAGTATAGCACAAAAGCAAGCGGTTTTCAAATAAAAAACACCTCCCGACTTTAAAGCCGCTGCAGAGTGTATGTTTATAGCAGACTTAAACAGTGAGAATTAAAAATGTCCGTTTATCAAATTCCCGCATAAAAGATCAAAACGTTTACACAACCGTTTTTCTGCTATATACCCAAAAACGCAAGTAAATGAAAACTGAAAATCGTTAATATTTAAGCATCCGACTTGTTGACTTCAAGGTTTTATTGTGATAAAATATTTTTTGGAGATATTCGTGAAAAAGACGGATGTGATGCACTTGAGTTAGCTATAGCTAATTAAGTTAGTAATATATAATACGGTTAGTTATTGCTAATTGAGCGATGCTGTACAATCTGTGTGAACGGAGCAATATGAAAGGAAAAATGTAAAATGTTTCTTACTGTCAAAGAGATAAGAAAGCACTTCGGTGAGGGCGACAGCCGTGTTGAAGTGCTGAACGGAATTGATGCCGAAATCGAAAAAGGAGAGATATGCGTACTGCTCGGTCCGTCCGGCTCGGGCAAGTCCACCCTTCTGAATATCATAGGAGGCATCGACAGTGCCGACAGCGGATATATTGCCATAAACGGCGAAAAGACCGCAGATATGAACGAGAAAAGGCTGACGCTGTACCGCAGGAAGCACCTCGGATATATCTTCCAGCAGTACAATCTCATACCCAACCTCAACATCAAGGAGAATGTTGAAATAGGCGCATATCTGAGTGACAATCCGCTTGACACGGATGAAATACTGAAAACGCTCGGTCTTTACGAGCATCGTCACAAATTGCCGAATCAGCTTTCGGGCGGTCAGCAGCAGAGAACGGCAATAGGCAGGGCGATAATCAAAAATCCGGATATTCTGCTTTGCGACGAGCCTACCGGTGCGCTTGACTACAAGACCTCAAAGGATATACTCAAGCTGATAAGCGATGTAAACAAGAAGTTCGGCAATACGGTTGTAATGGTTACCCACAATGACGCTATCAAAAATATGGCGGACAGAGTAATAAAGCTGCGTGACGGCATGATAAGAAAGAATTATCTCAATGAAAACAAGATCGCCGCTGAAGATCTTGACTGGTAAGGAGGATAACGATGAGAAATCCTCTTGTTAAACGTCTGCCGAGCGAATTCAAAAACGAACTCGGCAAATATATTGTAATCTTTTTATTCATGACGCTTTCGGTATCTTTTGTATCGGGCTGGAGTGTTGCAGGCGGAAGTATGGCAACGGCTTATGATGAGAGCTTTGAAAAGTACAATATAGAGGACGGTAATTTCGAGCTTTATGCAAAGGCCGATGATGAGCTTATAAAGGCTGTTGAGGACAGCGACAAGTATGACGCTAAGATATACGAAAACTTCTATGTTGAATTTCCGACCAAAGAGGTCGACAGCACACTGCGTATATTCAAAAAGCGTACCGATATAAACCTTGAATGCCTTATGGACGGCGAATTTCCGTCAAGTGACAGCGAAATTGCCATCGACAGAATGTATGCAGACAACAACAGCCTAAAAGTCGGTGACAAGCTGACCCTTCACGGCAAAGAATACAGGATATGCGGACTTGTCGCACTGTCGGACTACAGCGCACTGTTTTCAAGCCCGTCGGATATGATGTTCGATTCGATAAAATTCGGTGTTGCGATAGTGACAGCCGATACATTCGGTACATATCCGGAGGATAAGCTGCATTATGTCTATTCGTGGAAATATGCCGAGCGTCCCGCCGATAATACTGAGGCAAAGTCGTTGTCGGAGGACTTCCTTGAAAAGCTGTCCGAAGAAGCTCCGAAATATATGAATGCGGTCACCGGCTACATTCCCGAATATACAAATCAGGCAATAATCTTCACGGGCGATGATATTAAGGGTGATACGACCTTTGTACAGATGTTCCTTTATATAATCGTGGTAATCATCGCATTCATATTTGCGATAACCACGTCAAACACCATCGCAAAGGAAGCAGGCGTTATAGGTACGCTCCGTGCTACCGGCTATACAAAGTGGGAGATAGTAAGGCACTACCTCACACTTCCTATGCTGGTCGTATTAGCAGGTGCGGTTGTCGGAAACATACTCGGCTACACGGTTTTAAAGGACTATGCCGCAAGCGCATATTACGGAAGCTACAGCCTGCCGACCTACGTTACGCTGTGGAATCCGCAGGCATTTATAAACACAACGGTAATACCTATAATAATCGTATTCATTATCGACCTGTTGATGCTGACAAGAAAGCTGAGCCTGTCGCCGCTTCAGTTTATCCGCCATGACCTTTCACGGAGAAAGAAGAAAAAAGCGTTCAGACTTAACACCAAAATCGGCATTATGAAGCGTTTCAGACTGCGTGTGCTGTTCCAGAATATGCCTAACTACATTATTATGATCATCGGTGCGTTGCTTGGTAACGTTCTTGTGATGTTCGGACTTGTTTTAGGCCCTGTGCTTGACAACTATCAGCAGGAGATAACCTCCAATCTGCTTGCGGATCACCAGTATCTTCTGAAGGCTCAGGTCGAAACTGAAAACAAAGATGCTGAAAAGTTTTCCGCAACAACTCTCAAAACTATCGAGGGTGCGCTCAAAAGCGAGGAAATAACCGTTTACGGCATTGCGAAAGACAGCAGATACGTTGACTTGCCGCTTAGCGACAACGAGGTTTATATTTCAAATGCCTACTCGGAAAAGCACGGTATCAAAACAGGCGACGAAATAACGCTCAGGGAACAGTTCGGTTCAAAGGAATACAAGTTCAGGGTTGGCGGAATTTACTACTATCCGTCAACGCTTACGGTATTTATGGACAAGGACGCATTCAACGAAAAGTTCGACTGCGATAAAGACTATTTCACGGGCTATTTCTCAAAGTCGGAAATAAGCGATATAGACGACCTTTATATTGCGACCGAGATAACGGTTGACGATCTTACAAAGGTATCACGTCAGCTTACAAGGTCGATGGGCAATATGATGAATATCTTTGTCTTTTTCGGCGTTATAATGTATGTGCTGATAATCTATCTGCTGTCCAAGATAATAATCGAAAAGAATGCACAGTCCATTTCTATGACAAAGATACTCGGATACAGGAACAGTGAGATAAACGGCATATATATTGCGACCACCGCTATTGTAACGGTTGTCACACTGCTTGTAACCATACCGCTGTCAGACTATCTGCTCGGTCAGCTGTTCGTCTTCTTCATGCGTGATTATCCGGGCTGGCTTCCCTACAGGTCTTTTGTTCCGGTATATGTAAAAACCGCTCTTATCGGCATCGGCTCATTTGCCGTTATTGCACTTGCCCTTACAAGAAAGATAAAGAAAGTGCCTCTTGCCGACGCTCTCAAGAATGTAGACGAATAATGGCAGTATAGCCGTTAAAACGCCGTTTTAATAGCATTTACCGATAATATATGCATTCCGCTGTTTGCCTGATGGCAGACGGCGGATTTTTTATTGCATTGCGATTACAAATCCCGTCAGACGCTCAGAAACACTTTACAGTTATTTTTCTTGACATCACAGCGTAAAAATAATATAATAAACAATGGCGGAGTGTGTGAAAATTCCGTCCGATATACAATTTTAATCAAACCGAAAGGTAAGAACGACCTTGTTTATTGATATAAACGATTTAAGAATAAACTATATTGATGAGGGCGAAGATAACGGCAGAGGGGTAATTCTCCTACTTCACGGCTGGGGCAGTAATATTACGCTGTTCAAAAATATTGTCGATATGCTGTCGCCTCATATGAGAGTGGTTGCGCCCGATATGGCTGGCTTCGGTGAAAGCGACGAGCCGAAAAAGCCGTGGTGCGTTGACGATTATGTTGACTTCATCGGCACATTCTGCAAAAAGCTCGGAATCGTACCGACCGTTGTACTCGGACACAGCTTCGGCGGCAGAGTTATAATAAAGGCTGTTACCCGTGAAAAGCCCGTGCTGACACCCGAAAAGATAATTCTTACGGACAGTGCGGGAATAAAGCCGAAACAGAGCGTATCCTCAAAAATCAAAACACGGACATATAAAATGGGCAAGGCGGTAATGAGTACCGCACCTATGAAAAAGCTGTTTCCCGATGCCGTTGAAAATATGAGGAACAAGCGAGGCAGTGCAGATTATCTTGCGGCATCGCCTGTAATGAGGGCAACGCTTGTAAAGGTAGTAAACGAGGATCTGACTTATCTCCTGCCCGAAATAAAGCAGTCTACCCTGCTTATATGGGGCGATAAGGACGACGCTACTCCCCTGTCCGACGGGGTTAAAATGAGCGAGCTTATAAAAGACAGCGGACTTGTTACTATCGAAGGTGCAGGACACTATGCTTTTCTTGAGGGCTGGTACACATTCTCAAGAGTATTGGCATCATTCCTTGACATTAAATAAAACAGAACGGAGAATTTATTTTGGATATTTTACGTTTAATCGCCGTTGCCGTACTCGGTATGGCACTTGGCGCATCGTGCGGACTTAATTTTATACACTATATGCATATGTTCCAGCTGAACTCATATCATGCCGATGAGCAGTTCAAGTGGATAGGAAAGAATATAAAAGATGTCATAATGCGCCATGTGTTTACAATAGGTGCAATACTTACATTTATTATATGCGGCGAAACAAATGCGTCCACCTGCTTTATAGCGGCGGCTTTTCTGTTTCTTGGCATCGTGTTCTCTGCGCCGAAAAAGGCAAAGAAAAAGCTGGTGTTCACTCCGAGAGTAATGAGAATGACGGTGACATCTGTTATCCTTTATGTACTTTTGATACTGCTTGTATTCCTGACGCTCGGAATGGGTTACGCTTCGCTTGCAATAACAATGTGCGTACAGATTTTAACGCTTGTTATGGCGATGATTGCAAACCTTATAAATAAGCCGGTCGAACTTATGATAAACCGTCATTATATCAATGACGCAAAGCGTATAATAAACGGTCTTCCCGACCTTACCGTAGTAGGACTTACAGGAAGCTACGGAAAAACAAGTACAAAGTTCTATCTTGAAAAGCTGCTCGGTGCAAAGTACAACGTACTTATGACCCCCGAAAGCTACAACACGACTATGGGTGTTGTAAAGGTGGTGCGTGGACAGCTTAACGCAACGCACGAAATATTCCTGTGCGAAATGGGTGCTAAGAATGTCGGCGAAATCAAGGAAATCTGCGATATAGTAAAGCCAAAGCACGGAATCATCACGTCGATAGGCCCTCAGCATCTTGAAACATTCAAGTCAATCGACAATATAATAAAGACAAAATTCGAGCTTGCCGACAGCCTTCCCGACAAGGACGGCATTATATTCCTCAATTACGATAACGAATATATAGCAAAGCACGAGTGCAACAAGAACAAGGTGACCTATTCGCTCGGCGGCGGCACGGATTATTATGCGGACAATATTTCCGTCAGCGAGAACGGCACACAGTTCACGGTTCACAACGGTAATGAAGAAAAGCAGTTTGCGACAAAGCTCATCGGCAGTCACAACGTACAGAATATAGTCGGTGCGATAGCCGTTGCAAATACGCTCGGCGTTCCGTTTGCTGACCTTGTTATGCCCGTCAAGCGTCTTGAATGCGTTCCGCACAGATTGCAGATAATCAAGGGTACAAACAAGACGATAATAGACGACGCTTTCAATTCAAATCCTACAGGCGCAAAGGCGGCTCTTGATACGCTCGCCGTATTCGACGGCTTTAAGATACTTGTTTCTCCGGGAATGGTGGAGCTTGGCGAAAAGGAATACGAGCTTAACAAGCGTTTCGGAGAACAGGCGGCTGAAATTTGCGACTTTGTTATCGCAGTAGGTGAACGTCAGGCAGTGCCGATAGTTGACGGTCTTAAATCAAAGGGATACCCCGAAGAAAAGACATACGTTGCAAAGAATCTGAACGAGGCTCTTGCAAAGGTTGAAAATATAAAGACAGGCGGAGAAAAGAAGATAGTTCTTCTTGAAAACGATCTGCCGGATAATTATTGATATTGTGTGTAAAGCAAAGGTTTAAAACGAGGGAGATATTATGGACGTATTTTGCGATTACTGCGGAGCAAAGCTTGATGTAGAAAACGAAAACTGCTGTACACAGTGCGGCGCACCGTTTGACAACAACGCAAGTGTAAAGGCATACCGTGAGGAAAAGAAAAGGAAAGAGGAAGAATACAGATGCAGACAGGAGATGCGTCAGAATGAGTATAATGCCTCACAACAGCCGTCACAGAGCAATGTAAACAGCTCTCGGAATAACGCTTCTCAGCAGCAAAAAATCGTAAAGGCAATTATAACAGTTTTCATTATAATGTTCTTTGCGCCTACGGTAATAGGTATCATTATTTCCATATTCGGCGGAATTTTCTCGGTAATTAGCGACAACATCGGCGACAACTTCGACAACAACAACGGTTACATAGAAGAAATCTCATTTGCAGAAGAATCCTCAGCAACTCAGGAGGTACAGCGTGTAAACTTCAACGAAACCGCTCAGACAGCCGAATACAGCTTTATCTGCGATGAGGTTTTCAGAACAGATATTATGTACGGGGGAGCGGATAAGGGCTATATGTATGTTGCGTTCCACCTGAAAGTCAAAAACACAACAGACGAAAAGCTGTGGCTTTCCAATGACCTTAATTGCATCTATGACGGCGATATAGGCTGCGACAGAGCGTGGGGCTTTGACGAAGGAAAGAGCTTCAGCACTTCAGTGGCTCTCTCCGCAGGGATCGGCTCGGACGGCTATGTCTGCTACATAGTTCCCGAAAACGCAAAGAGCGTTGTACTTGCATATGGCGATTACGTCAGGGTAAATATTGACCTGAGAGATCTCAGCTACAGGACGGAAAGCTCGCAAACAAGCACAGATAATACTTAATTGACATAAAGAAAGGATAAGACCATGAAAATCAGAGTAGGCGTATTTTTCGGAGGAAAAAGCGTTGAGCATGAGGTGTCCATCATATCCGCACTTCAGGCTTGCAATTCCATAAACAAGGATAAGTACGAGGTGATACCCGTATACATTACAAAAAACAATGAAATGTATGTCGGAGAAAAGATAGGAAACATCGCATCGTACAGGAATCTGAAGTCGCTTCTCAAGGAAAGCCACAGGGTGATACTTGTAAACGACGGCGGAAAGGTACAGCTTGTGCTTTATCCAGGAAAGAGATTCGGCAACAACGTATATGCAACGATAGACGTTGCGTTCCCGATAGTACACGGTACGAACGTTGAGGACGGCGTATTCCAGGGATATTTACAGACAATCGGCGTTCCTTATGTCGGCTGTGATGTAATATCATCTGCTGTAGGTATGGATAAGTATGTTATGAAAACCGTATTCAAGGATAACGGCATACCCGTCCTTGACGGAACGGTAATCCATATAAGCGACTATGCAAAGGACGCAGACGCTGTAAAGGCGGATATTAAGGCTAAGATAGCATATCCGCTTATAGTAAAGCCGATAAATCTCGGCTCAAGCGTAGGAATTATGATAGCGCACAATGACGAACAGCTTGACGAAGCGCTTGACAACGCATTCACCTATGCCTCAAAGCTGCTTGTCGAACCTGCTATAACAAACCTCAAGGAAATCAACTGCTCGGTATGCGGCGACTATGCTACCGCTCACGCATCGGAATGCGAAGAGCCTGTAAACACCGACGAGATATTAAGCTACAAGGATAAGTATATCGCAGGCGATAAGGGCGGTAAGTCAAGCGGTATGGCAACTCTCAAGAGAAAGATACCTGCCGATATATCCGATGAAACAAGAGAGCAGATACGCACCCTTGCGGTAAAGGCGTTCAGATGTCTTGGCGCATCGGGTACGTCAAGAATTGACTTTATGATAGATATGGACAACGGCAACGTTTATCTGAATGAAATCAACACGATTCCGGGCAGCCTTGCGTTCTATCTGTGGGAGCCTGTCGGTGTGAAGTATTCTGAGCTTTTAGACGAGATGATTTCGCTCGCATTAAAGCGTGAACGTGAAAACAAGGCGCTGACATTCAGCTTTGATACCAACATTCTTGACGGATTTACAGGCGGCAAGCTCGGCGGAACAAAGGGCGGAAAGCTGTAATCACGGCGAACTGTCAAAACTACAGGTGAGTGGGCTTGCCCCTCCCGTATTCAACTGCTTTTCTGAAACGAAAAATTCGGCAGGAATAAAAAGGAGAAGTATGAAAAAAGCATATATAATCAATCTTAAATACGGTATCTGGGAAAACCAGCTCTGGCTTGAAGCTGACGATAACGAGGTAATGCAGGAAAAGTGGGAAATAGCAAAAGCGAAGCTTGCCGATGTTGCAACGGCTTGTCAGAGCTCGGGGGATTACTTCAACAAGGCGATAGAGCATTTCTCACAGTACGGCTTTACAAGAATACAGAAGTGAGCCACAGATGAAAGAAATAAAGGTTACAAAAAATGACAGCGGTCAGCGTATTGACCGCTTTTTGTCTAAATCGTTTCCGCTGGGGCAGGGGCAGATTTGTAAGCTCGCCCGTAAGAACTGCATAAAGCTTAACGGCAAGAAATGTAAGCCCGACACGCATATTGCGGAAAACGATATAATAAAGCTGTTTATCCCCGATGAAATGCTGATTCCGAAAGCAAAGTCGGACCCCGATGATTTCACTGCGGTAAGCGATAAGATAGACATTGTCTACGAGGACGAAAACATTCTGCTTGTGGATAAGCCCGTCGGAATGGTAGTCCACGAGGACGAGAGCGGCGACAGCGACACGCTTATAAACCGCATCAAGAGTTATCTTTATCACAAGGGCGAATATCATCCGGAAAACGAGCTTTCGTTTGCTCCGGCGCTGTGCAACCGCATAGACCGCAACACCTGCGGCATAGTGATTGCGGCGAAAAATGCCGAATCGCTCAGAATACTCAATCAGAAGATAAGGGACAGAGAGCTTACAAAGCTGTATCTGTGCATTGCCTGCGGTAAAGTAACTCCCGACAGCGCAACGCTTACCGCATATCTTGAAAAGAACAGCGATACCAACACGGTAAAAATCAGCGACAAAAAGACAAAAAGCAATCTCACGATAAAGACAAAATACAAGGTCATAGCGTACAACGGCGAAAACTCGCTGTTAAAGGTCGACCTGCTCACAGGCAGGACGCATCAGATAAGAGCACACCTTGCGTATATCGGTCACGCTCTGCTCGGTGACGGAAAATATGGGAACAACAAGCTGAACAAAAAGTATGGCTTCAAATATCAGGCGCTGTGCAGTTATGAGCTGCAGTTTAAATTTACTACCGATGCCGGCTGTCTTTCCTATCTTGACGGAAAATGCTTTAAAGCAAAAGCTCCCGATTTTGTTAAAATGTTCGGCGGTAATATCAAGCTCTGACTGAGTGCCGTTCAGCCCGAAAGCTATATTACGGACAAAAATGCAGGAATTTTAAAAAAATCCGAAAAAAGTGTTGACAAAACTAAAAATCCGTGCTATAATATCATAGCACGATACGGAGAGGTATCGAAGTGGTCATAACGAGGCGGTCTTGAAAACCGTTTGGGGGCAACCCCACAAGGGTTCGAATCCCTTCCTCTCCGCCATGCTAACCCCGACTGAAACCAGTCGGGGTTTATTTTTTGCTTTTGCACATTTACAGAAGGGTATGTACTTATCTTATTTGATTATATGATAAATTCCAAATAAAGAGCTTTTAAGATTAGTTTATATTGACAATTTTTCAGGGTTATGATATAATTAAAAATGCGATAAAATGTGAAATTTGCCAGAAATACTACTATTTTGCCATTTGAAATCGAACAGATCCACTTGACAAAATATCAATAGTTGGATGTATTAAAACTTATTTGCATAAAAGGAAGGCGTAAAATAATGAATAAAAAATATGTTGCAATGATACCCGCGAGACTTGGCTCACAGAGAATTCCTAAGAAAAATATCAGATTTCTCGGTGGAAAGCCTCTGATTAAGTACCCGATAGATTTCTGCCTTGAATGTGATTTTTTTGACAGTATATGGGTCAATACCGAAAGCGAAGAGCTTGGAAAAGCGATTGAAACCGAAAAGGTACATTTCCACAGAAGACCACCTGAGCTTGCTTCAAATACAGCGACAAACCGTGACTTTACATATCAGTTCCTCAAGGTCCATGATTGTGACTATGTTGTTATGGTAAATCCGACATCTCCTCTCCTCAGAGTAGAAACCCTTAAGAATTTTGTTGAATATGTCGACGAAAATGATTTTGATGTAGTTTTTTCGGTAGTTTCAGAAAAGACTGAGTGCTTCTGTGAAGGAAAACCGGTAAACTTCAGCCGTAAGGAGAAAATAAACAGCCAGTTTCTGACGCCTGTTGACAGAATCGCATGGGCTATAACTGCATGGAAGCGTGATAGTTTCATAAAAATGCAGGAAAGTGGCGTAAATCCGATTTTCGGCGGTGAAATCGGCCTGTTCTCAATACCCAAAGACGAGTCATGTGACCTTGATACGCTTGAAGACTGGAACATAGCAGAGGGCATGATCGTTGCAAGAAACAATAAGAACACAGATAATGCCCGTTATATGGATTTAGGCTGACGTGGAACAAAGGAGACTTACTGATGAGCCAACTACAGGATCTGCGTAAAGCAATAGAAAATCCTCGTTATAAAGTAATAAGTTTTGATATTTTTGACACACTGGTTCTTCGTCCCAGTATATTCCCAACTGATTTGTTTGTTGTTGCAGGCAGAGAATGCAAGCAGAATGATTTCTTTGCGCTTGTCAGAAAAAACTGCGAATCTCTCGCCAGACAAAAGCAGGCTGTCGGAGAAGATGAGATATTGTATTCTGATATTTATGATGTCATGAAAAATGCTTATGAGTATTCAGAAGATGAAATTGAAAGATTGTTACAAGCCGAGCTTGAGTGTGAGTATTCTTTGCTTTCTGCAAGGAATAGTGCGCAAAAGCTGTTTTATCTTGCAAAGAAACTCGGTAAAAAGGTTATAATCGTTTCCGATATCTACCTGCCGTACTCATTCATTTCAAAAATGCTTGCTCATTGCGGCTATGAGGGTTATGATAAACTTTATCTTTCGTCTGAGTATAAAATGACAAAGAGTACCGGACGATTATATCAGACTGTGATAGATGATATGAGAAAACAGGGCGTTGAAGCCGGGGAGATTTTACATATCGGCGACAACGAACGCTCAGACGTATCTTCTGCAAAACGCCAGGGGATGGAGGCTATGCAGATAAGACGTGTTGAAAGCATCGCAAATTCTGATGTGCCTTTCAGAAGATTGCGTTCTTTTTCCGACAGACGATGCGATAATACTTTTCTCATCGGCTTTGCAATAAACCGTCTGTACGATGATTATGATAACCTTTCGATGCCTGATAACGCCTTGAGGTTTATTTCCGACATAAGCAGTGTATCTGAAATATTGATTGCACCGCTTGTGTTTTCTTATGCAAAATGGCTGGTCGACGAGTGTTACAGGTTGGGCAGGAAAAGTATAATTTTCATAGAAAATGAAGGTTTACTGCTTGAAAAAATAATCCGCAGAATTTTGGAATATAAAACTCCGAAGCTATGCGTCAAAAGGTGTACCGTTGGCTTGGATATAGAAAAAATTGTTTCTGATTCCACATCTGAGGTGATAAACGCAAAGGTCGATTCCAATATGACAGTCGGCGACTTTATAAGTAACTTTTTTAAAATTTCACTGTCTGAGCTTGATTTATCGGTAATTCGTAAGTACGGATATAATACAACCGAAGAAAAAATCGGCTCAATTATTCACTATTTGCCTCTTTTCAATGAAATAATCTCAATGAGAAATGCAGACAGAGAAAAATGTATTTCAAAGCTGAGATCAACTTGTCCGGAACTTTTTGACGAGAATAATCTTTTATATTCAACGCACCATTCACAGGCGCTCAGAAAAATAACCGGTATATGCGGCAGTGAAAATGAAGTTTACACAGTTTTTGCAGATTGCACAGCTAAAAGATACAATATAGACTTTATGGTTCAGTTTGGAACCATGTCTTCCAGAGATCTTGACAAAATGCGTAATACGATCGAGCGTATTATTGATATGTCACCCGATGAATGCAAAAGCGAATCGGATGAGTGCGTGGATATTTGTAAAAAAGTATATGATTATTCAGACGGATTCTGTGATATTTTCGGCACTCGTCTTAAATATCTGCATTTGGATTCTTATCAGTTCTATGAGTTTATGAAAATAGCTTTTTACGAGTATAAGGATTTTGTTTTACGATAAAGATAAATTGTTGAAAGGTGATATATTATGAATATCGACGAACTGATTGCACAAGTCAGGTCGGATAAATATAAAGTTATCTGCTTTGGCGTATTTAATACGCTCATTCTTCGTCCGGTTATCAGAAGCGGGGATATGAATGTACTGCTTGGCAGAAAGCTCGGTGTAGAAGGACTTGGAGATATTATACGTCGGTGCAATGATTACGATGCACTGCAGAACAGGTGTTATGAACCGTCTTCTGCAAGAACTTTCGGTAAAATATCCGAAATTCTTCCTGTTTATGGTCTTGATCCGGAAATGGCTGTAAATGAAGAAGAGAAAATGTATCTTCAGCTGTGTTCTGCAAGAAAGTCAATGTTGGCTGTCTGGAAAGCCGCTGTTGCTTCAGGGAAAAAAGTATGCGTAGCCGAAGACACTCAGCTGTCTGCGAAGACAATAACCCTTTTGCTTGAGAAAAACGGATTTGAAGGATGCGACGGTGTATATGTCTCTTCAGAACTTCAGATGAGAAAATCCGACGGTTCATTGTTTTCAAAGATTATATCTGATTATTCCGATGTGATTTCAAAACCGGCTGAGATACTCAATCTCGGCGGTATATTTGATGCCGATATCAAAAAAGCATCTTCTATGTCGCTTTCAACTGTATTTATTCCTACTCCTGTCACACTTCTGAAAAAATCGAGAATGTTAGGACAGCTGTACAACAATCTTCCGTCTGAACCTGATAACGGATTTCTTATAGCGCACTCGGCAAACCTTATGTTTGATGATCCTTTTATCAGCTATTCAGATAAGGATTATTTCAATTCCGATGTAAACAATTTCAGCAGATATGTTTTCGGACCTATGCTTCTTATTTTCACAAAATGGATGCTGGACGACTGCGAAAAACTGGGCATAACAGATTTGTGTTATGTGTATCGTGACGGTTATCTGACTGAAAAAGTACATAAAATTCTGGAAAAATATTATAATCCTGTAAATATCAAGAGAATATATATCACCCGTTCTATTGTAAACACATTTCTTTCCACAGAGAAAAACGGACTTTCAGAAAGCCTGAGGGAGTATCCTGCGGGCGAAGGAATGACGCTTGATCTGTTTATCAGGGAGCGGCTTTTTGTTTCGGAAGACGATGCGGATTATGAAGAAATCAAAAATCTTTTTGCAGAACATGGACTTTCTTTATCAAGCCGCATAGTCCGTGAGGACTATGAAAGCCTTGCCCCTGTACTTCAGCCATATTTCAGCAAGCATGGCGAAAAATATGCGGAAGAATCTTATAACTATATTCATTCGGTTATAGATGAATGCGAGAAGACTGCGGTTTTTGATGTGGGATACCGTGGTTCTGCTTGTGCATTGCTCAGAGATAAATTTGACCTTGAAACGGTTGGCTATCATTTCTTTGCTAAGGAACTTCTCAAAAACAGCAATTCATCGGGGCTCAATGTAAAAGCACCGGTAATATTGGGCGAGTCTGACATACAGAAGACAACGATAATTCAGATACTGACAGAAGATTTGTTGAACTCGCAGGAAGATTCTGTAAAGTTTGTAAAAAAACAAGGTGATGAATTTGAGTTTATCAGAGATAAAAAACATTATTTTTCTGATAAAATAGATCTTATCCAGAATCAGAGCGTTGAATACGCTGAGAGCTTTGTTTCTGTATTGGGAGAATATATCAGAGAACTTGATTTTGATTTTATATCATATTTTGAATTTTACCGCAGAATGCTTGAAAAGATGCCGCGCAGTGATGCGGAACTGTTCACTGATATCAGATTTGAAGACAGCACATTCCTGCGTCCTAAAGCAGAAAACGCTTATGTCACAATGTACAAGCGTATATGCGGATCTCCCGCAGCTAAAAAAACGGCGCAACCCTCTGCTGTGTACACTCCCGTTCATTCTCAGTTCCGGGAAACGGTATATGCGTGGCTTCGCGATCACGGTATATTGCCTCCGTTCAAATGGGCATGGCGTTTCGGTACCGGTATAGTGAAAAAGATAATATCTGCTGTAAAGCACGAAAAATTGATCAATGCCGACGTGCAGAAAGTGTTTGACGATTTTGAGCATTCAATCCGTACTATATCTGATGATCTCAGATACCGGTTGCGTCCGACTGTAATATTCTGCGGTCATAATGCGGCATTTGATAAAGGCACCTGTAATTATATAAACAGCATTGCCGCACATATCCCGGAGTACGATTTCCTTTTCATTTCAGAGGCGCCGTATGTAACGGGGAATGTTCTCAGAAAAAAGATACGAATAGATTGCAAAACGCTTCACTATGTTCCTATGCCCAACAGTTTCCACATTGGCATAGATATGCCAATGGACAAGGAGCTTGAAAGGTTTATTTCTTCAAAGCCGTATCTTAAAGAAACAGTCGAGGGTATAACGGCAAGATTCAAGAATATGGGTAAAAATTATCCTGAGTACCTTACGCAGTATCTTTACAGATATTACAATAAGCTGATTGACATATATACAAAGGATAATGCTCCTGTGACATTTGTTTTATGGAACGAATTCACATCTATGCACTTCCTGCTTTTCAATATATGTAAGGAACGTGGAATCCCGGTGCGTTTCTTTGAATTCGGCGTATTGCCCGGTACATTGTGCTTGGAGGATAAAGGTCAGATGGGCGAGAGCCGCATTGCCGATGAAGCAGAAAACTTTGTCAGCCGTGCAGTCACCGCAGAAGAAGAAACAGCTGCAGGCAAATTGCTTGACGAGCTTAAACGCACAGGGCTTAACCGTAACCCTCAGCCGATAAACAATGAACTTGACATAATCAAGAGCAAACTTGATCCCGGAAAGCCAACAGTTATATATTTTGGTCAGAACGATTTTGAATCGGGTATGTATCCATATACCGAAAACACACGCAGGTATCACTCTCCTGTATATAAGACAAGTAATGATGCCGCATTGGCTATAGAGAAAGCATGTATGAAAAAAGGCTATAACTTTATCTATAAGCCGCACCCGACAATTATGCAGATGTACGGTTGCAGCAACAAATTAGCTTCCGGTACGATAATTGCAAACAACGTGGATATAAATAAGCTTATAGATCTTGCGACCGTATGCGTAACCATCCTTTCGCAAGCGGCGTATGTGGCTCTTATAAGAGAAAAGCCCGTTGTAATGCTCGGATACAATCAGTTGAAGGGAAAAGGCTGTGCATATGAATGTTATAATAATGCCGGACTTTCAGCAACGCTTGAAAAAGCTGTTGACAACGGTTATACAAGTGAACAGAAAAAGGCGTTTATAAGACATACTGCCCAGCTCAACAAGTATTATCTTTTTGATGATAAGTCGAATAAAGCAGGGAACTGGGGACGCGATATCACAAAAACCCGCCTGATTTTCGATGAGATTTTCGGCAATCGTCCGATAATAACCAACGACAACAACAAGAAAATGAAGGTTGCGGTAATTGCTTCAATGCCCGCAAACTATTATTCGGGAGGAAGATCCCATGCGTGGAATCTTGCCGAGAGCCTCAGCTATAAAGGAAACAAGGTCTACTTCATAGCTAATAATATGCCCATTTTCAAGGACGCAATGAAGGACTCCGGACTTGATAACCCGATAGAGTTTATAAAACTCGATCCTTCAAATATTGATATTCCCGGTGAAACGGAGCTTGATTATCTGATTATTGTTCCTCACCGTGACAGGAATGAAACATTCTATCTCAGAGCGCGTAATTTTGCGATCAAGATGAACGCAAAGCTTGTCCTTGTTAATTTCGAGTCGGGTAACTGGGTGAATAAATACCTTGACAATGAATTGCCCGATGAGTTGTGGCTTCCCTGGAGAAATGTCTGCAAGGACGGCTGTATGATTCTTTCCAGCGATCTTGAATCAATGAAATATGCAAAGGAATATTATCTTGTAAATCCGTCGCATACCACATTTGATTATTGGTATCCTACTGTCAATACAGTTGCGGCTGATAATGTTCCCGATGTACCGAAGGAAAATAACATAGTTGCTTTTATCCGTCTTAACGATAAATATAAAGGAAGTTATGATATTCTTGAGATGATAGATGAATCGCTTGCAGGATACAAGCTTGTGCTGTTGTACGGCACCGGCAAGATTGATGACACATACAAGAATTATGTAGCTAAACTTGACGAGCTGAAAGAGCGTTATGGTGTGGACTATGAAATCAAGATACAGCTTACGGATGAGGAAAAGTTCACGGAAATAAAGAAAGCAAAATATATGCTCTTCCCGTCGTATTTTGAAGGATATGGTACTCCGCCTATCGAAGCGCAGTACTGCAATACGATATGCTTTGCATACGATCTTCCCGTACTTGAAGAAACTGCAGGCAACGGTATTGTCTTCTGCAACTATGCCGATCCTGCGGATATGAAGAAAAAGCTTGTAGAGCATATCCGTAATAATATAAGTTATGAGAATCTGAAAGAATCGGTTTACGAACTTGCCAATTTCAGAATCTGTGCTGATAAGCTTGATAAAATGTTCAGAAGTCATCTCAACGATGATTGGCGCGATCCCAATGCACATACAACGATTTTTTAAACCAGGAGGAGAGTATAATGGTTATTACGCAGACACCTTTCAGAATGTCGTTTTTCGGAGGCGGCACAGATTTCCCCGGGTTTTACAATGAGCATGGCGGTGCTGTAATTTCAACAACGTTTGATAAATACTGCTATGTCAATGTCCGTCACCTTCCGCCGTTTTTTGAATATTCAACCGAGCTTTCCTATTCTAAAATAGAAAGAGTAAAGAACATAGAGGAGATAAACCATCCGTCAATAAGAGAATGCATGAGATATCTTGATATGCGTGATATCAGACTTACGTACGAAGCAGATCTTCCCGCAAAGTCAGGTCTCGGAACAAGCAGTTCGTTTGCTGTGGGTATGCTGAATGCCTTTTATTCGCTTAAAGGAAAGTATAAAAGTAAGCGGGAGCTTGCCGATGATGCAATATATCTCGAACGCGAACTTTGCAATGAAGCCGGCGGAGTGCAGGATCAGATTGCTGTTGCGTTTGGCGGTTTCAACAGAATTGACTTTTCCGCTGACGGTTATCAGGTAACTCCGGTTGTGATGAGTAATGAACGCAAGGAAATATTAAACGATAACCTTATGATGTTCTTCACCGGATTTTCAAGGTTTTCTTCAGATATCCAGACATCAACACAGGCGGTTCTGAAAGACAAGACGGCTCAGCTCCTTGAGATGTATTCGCTTGTTGACACAGCTCAGGGAATTCTCACGGATAAAAACAGCGATCTTAACGATTTCGGAAGACTGCTTGACCATACCTGGAAACTGAAAAGAGGAATTACAACAAGAATATCGACAAATTCACTTGATGAGATATATGAAAAGGCAATGAGCGCAGGCGCTCTGGGCGGAAAACTCCTCGGCGCAGGCGGAGGCGGATTTTTCGTGTTCTATGTTGAACCCGAAAAAAGAAAGTCTGTAATGCAGGCGCTTGATAAGCTTCTGTATATACCGTTCAGATTTGAAGACAGCGGTACAAGAGTTATTTATTTTGACGCAGAGGATTATCAGATATAAAAATCAGGACAGGTGAAAATATGAAAGCAATAATAATGGCAGGCGGTAAAGGCACTCGCATAGCTTCTGTCAATTCGCAGGTGCCGAAACCGATGATTCCGATTCTCGGCAAACCCATATTGCAGTATCAGATAGAAAATCTGAAAAAGCAGGGAATATCCGAGTTTGTGTTAGTCTGCGGACATCTCAGGGAAGTTGTCAGGGATTATTTCGGTGACGGAAGCAAATTCGGCGTGAATATCGGATATGAAATGGAAGATGTCCCGCTTGGAACCGCAGGTGCTTTGTCGCGCTTTTCCGGAAAGATAAACGATGATTTCTTCCTGATAAACGGAGATATCATATTTGATATCGACATTAACCGTATGCTTGCTTTCCACAGAAAAAACGGAGCGCTTGCCACTCTGTTCACTCACCCAAACGCACATCCATATGACAGTTCACTTATTGCGGCAGATTGCAATGGAATGATTACCGCATGGAAAACAAAAGAGGAAGAGCGCGGCTGGATGAAAAATCTTGTCAATGCCGGAATTCATCTTCTGTCCGACAGAATTTTCACCGACCCCGCAACTGCGCATTTGTTCAAGGAAGAAAAAAAGCTTGACCTTGACAGAGATGTTTTACGTCCGCTTGTCAATACGGGAAAGCTGTACTCGTATAAATCACCCGAATATGTGGTTGATATGGGAACTCCCGACCGGTACGAATCGGTCACAAAAGATATAGAAAACGGAAAACCCGAAAGCAGGAATCTGTCACACAGACAAAAGGCAGTGTTCCTTGACCGTGACGGAACTATAAATGAATATGTAGGATTTCTGACTGATATAGATGATTTCAAACTTCTGCCCAATGCCGCCAAAGCAGTAAAACTGATAAACAGTAAAGGCTATCTTGCGGTTGTTATTACAAATCAGCCAGTGATCGCCCGCGGAGAGGTTACATTTGACGAGCTTGACATGATACATAACAAAATGGAATCACTTCTTGGCGAAGAGGGCGCATATATAGACGGGATCTATTTCTGTCCGCATCATCCGGATAAAGGATTCGATGGCGAAGTGCCGGAACTCAAGATAAAGTGCGAATGCCGCAAACCGTCAACAGGGCTTGTAAAACGTGCGGCGGAAGATTTTAATATAGATATTTCCTCGTCGTGGTTTGTAGGCGATGCCAAAACCGATGTACAGACAGGGAAAAACGCAGGTTGCAAAACTGCGTTTATCGGAAATGACAAAGACAGCGGAGCAGATATCGATTGTTCTTCACTTTATGAATTTGCTCTCGGTCTTGAGTAAGGAGGATTACCGTGACAGAAAGACTCAATAAGCATATTGATTTACTCATGGAGCGTTATCCTGCACTTGCAGTGATTAAAACCCAGATAATTGCCGCATACGATGCAATGGAAAAGTCATACGAAAACGGCGGTAAACTTCTTCTCGGCGGAAACGGCGGAAGTGCCGCAGACTGTGAACATATCGCCGGAGAGCTTATGAAAGGATTCAAGTTCAGGCGCAGACTTTCAAAAGTTGAACAGGACGCGCTGACAGCTGTTGACCCTGTTATGGGTGCAGAACTTGCCGGCAAGTTACAAGGTGCGCTTCCCTGCATTTCGCTTGTAGGTCATACAGCGCTCGGCACAGCGTTTCTTAACGACGTTGACGGACTTATGTGCGTTGCACAGCAGGTGAACGGCTACGGCAGAAAAGGAGATGTTTTCCTGGGCATCTCAACATCAGGCAATTCAAAGAATATTCTTTATGCGGCTGTTACAGCCAAAGCAAAGGGTATAACAACAATAGCCTTTACCGGTGAAAAAGGCGGCAAGCTCGCAGAAATATGCGACATTGCAGTAAAGGTCCCCGAAACCGAAACATATATGATACAGGAATACTGTCTGCCTATTTACCACTGTTGGTGTCTTATGCTGGAAGACAGATTCTTTGAGGATTGATATGCAATCAGGCGTTCTAATGATTTTGGGTAACTGTAATTATTAATATGATTTTTAATAAATCCGGAGGCGCATTATGAAAAAAATAGCGGTTTGCGGTTGCTGTGTGTCAAGAGATACAATAGCTTTTGCCGCTGACAACGATATTAAAACGGTTTGCTTTATTCATTTTAATTCGCCATTGTCTCTTGCTTGTGATAATGTGTTAGAAGAATTGAAGATAACTCAGGATAGCCTTATTAATTGCACTCCGTTTTTGCAAAGAGTTTTTTATGCAGATTGGGTCAAGAATTCGTTTCCATTGCTTAAAAATGCAGACGCCGAATGGTGTGTGATAGATATAGGACATATCAGATATGATCTCGGTGAAATAACAAGGATCAGCGACAAAGCAAAGACATATATAACATATTCTCGTGAAGCAACCGAAAATATCAATAAGGTTTTGATACCGGCTTTAGGCGGCGATTATTCAATAAAAATGAAATCGATATATGATTTCACCGACACCGAACTAGATAGTCTTTTAGGCAGATATTGCGAAAAATTGCTTGAGATTTTTCCTCAGGAAAAAATAATTCTTCAGGAAGTATCACTTTGCGAATGCTACAAGGACGTTTGCGGTGATATCAACGTATTTGAACAAGGCTTCTGCCGTACCAATACGTTTGTAGAGAAATGTCATAAAATAATCCGCAGTAAAATACCGGGTTGCAAAGTCATACCTTTTCCCGATTATGTGCTGTGCGATGAAAACCATGTATGGGGTCGTTATTGTCTGCATTATGAGCAGATGTATTATGATTATGCCTATGAGTGTCTTAAAAAGATAGTTGAGCAAAATATAACAAATGAACAAATCGGCACTATACTGAATAAATACAATGAAATGTTTACTGACAACTATAGAAAATCCGTAGCCAATGACTATAAAAAATTAAAACTGCTGGATAATATAAATAATATGATTGCTCCTGTAGTAGCATCAGAAAAAACGATAGAAAAAGGCGGCATCAGCGGCAGTTCCTGCTATAATAAAAGTAAGCATGAACTGGTTGTTAAAGGTTGGTATCTTCCGGTTGATGCTTATGATAAAATTGTTATTGAGGTTGACGGTCAATATATCGGAGAAGCCAAAACAGGTATCGAAAGACCGGATGTGGAACAGAATTACAGATTCTATAAGAATGCTCGTAATAGTGGATTTGAGCTTTCTGTAGTCGCTCCGTCAATAACAGAAGTAAAAAATGTAACTATAAAAGCAATAAAATCCGAAAAAATGGTAGAGTGCCGCACTTACAGGATCAACAACATATGATCCCTATAAATATTAAAAGAAAAGAGAAGAGAAAAGGACTAGGTAGGGAATTATGATTATCACTGAAAAAATGAATCTTTGCAATAAAGAAGGCATTACCGAAATAACAAGGTATGGCAGTTGCACGATAAACGGAGATGTAACTGTTGAGGCTCCGGGTTTTATAAATGCAGGTTGTAAAATTGAGTGCGACAGCATAGGAGCGTTTTCTTTTATCAACTCATCGGTAACTATTCGTGATACGGCAAGAATCGGACGGTTTGTAATGATTGAATCTGATTGTAAAATCGGTTCGACTGAGCATCCGGTGAATTTTGCGTCCGGTCATATTGCTTTCAGAACAAACGGTTTCTTCGGTGGCAATTCATTCTATAAAATTGCGTCTTCAAAGGATTTTCAGAACAAATATTCCGAAGAAGAAAACAGGTATCTGAAAAACAGCGGACATTATGAAAAAATCAATATCGGTAATGATGTATGGATAGGTTGCAATTCAATTATCATGCGTGGAGTTACTATAGGTGACGGTGCGGTTGTAGAGGCAGGAAGCGTAGTTAAGGAAGACGTTCCGCCTTATACAATAGTCAGCGGCAATCCGGCAAAGGTGATAAAGAAACGTTTCAGCAATGAAATAATCGAGAAACTGCTTGAGATAAGATGGTGGGATTTCGGTCCGGATATATTGGACGGTGTTGATTTTACCAATCCCACTATGAGTGATATGTACAAGATCGACAACAAAATCATAGGTAAATTCCCTGTGATGAAATGCCCCGTTTATCGTTTCAACAACAAAGGAAACATTGTTTCAAGAAAAGATGTTGACGGTACAGAACTTTATTATAACGATGAATCCGGCAAGATCAAACGAGGTGGAATCAGTGACGGAAACAACGGCTTCATCAATAAAGAGAACGGTGTGCTTACTATTCACGGCTGGTTTCTGCCTGCATATAACTTTGACAATGTCAAGATATTCGTTGATAACGAGTATGTCGGCGATGCGCAGACGCACTTGAAAAGAGCCGATGTCTGCAAGAACGAAACCGGATGTGCTACTCCGTTCTGCGGCTGGAAGTTTGAAGTTAAATTACCTGAACGCCTGAAGAACTGTACCGTCGGATATATTGTTGTGGAAAATAATGGCGAAACGGTACTCGAACGTGATTTTGCCATTGTCGTTGAATGAAAAGAGGTAAAATATGAAGAATATCAGCTTGCTTGATTGTACGCTAAGAGATGGCGGTTACGTCAATGACTGGAACTTCGGCAGAGAAACAATGATATGTATATTTGAACGTCTGGTCAGCGCAGGAGTTGACATAATCGAGGTCGGATTTCTCGATGAAAGAAGACCTTTTGACATAAACCGCAGTATTCAACCGGATACAGACTGCTATAATGCTATTTACAATGGCTGTGACAAGGGAAAATCACTTGTGTTCGGCATGATCGATTACGGCACATGCGGCATTGAGCATATAGGCGAAAAGAAAGATTCTTTCCTTGACGGTATAAGAATAATCTTTAAGAAGCCTAATGCGCATAAGGCTATAGAACTCGGTAAGCAGATTATGGCAAAGGGCTATAAAGTATGCTATCAGATGGTTTCAATAACCTCATACGACGATCGTGACGTCCTGGATTTTGTCGATGAGGCAAATGCTGCGGATCCGTTTATGGTATCTATTGTAGATACATATGGACTGCTCCACAGTCAGCAACTCAACCATTATTTTGAACTGCTTGACCATAATCTGAAAAGTTCTATCAAGATTGGCTATCATGCACATAACAATTTTCAGCTTGCATATTCAAACTGCATCTCATTCCTTCAGAAGCGCACAGACAGGGATATAGCGGTAGACGGTACAGTCTACGGAATGGGTAAATCCGCAGGTAATGCGCCTATTGAACTGTTGATAATGTGTCTTAACAAGTCTTACGGAAAGTCATACAATATCGATCAGGTTCTTGAGGCGATAGATACAAATATAATGAAAATATACCGTGAGCATTATTGGGGCTATAATCTTCATTTCTTTCTCTCGGCGTCTAATGATTGCCACCCGGAATACATCAGATATCTGCTTGAAAAGAAAACTCTGTCAGTCCAGGCTATAAACAACATTGTAAAGGATATCTCCGAGCCGTATAAGCTGAATTACAACAAAGAATGTATTGAGATGCTGTACAGAAAATATCAGGCAAGCATAGAAAATGATGAAAAGAATACCGAAGAACTGTATGCTGATGTAAAGGATAAAACTGTCCTCGTTTTCGGTCCCGGTAAATCGCTTAAAATAAACAACGAAAAAGTGAAGCAATACGTTACAGAAAACGCCCCTGTCGTTATGAGCGCAAATTTTGTATACAGTGATATACCTCAGGATTATATCTTTATGAGCAACTCAAAGAGATACAGTATGATGATAGCCGATATCAACACTAACAGGCTCAACGCAAAGATTGTTGCTACATCAAATATAACTCCTACGGGTGACAGCTTTGACTATGTGCTGAATTATGAGAATTTAAGAGATGATGTTGATGTCATTTCGGATAATTCGCTCATTATGTTACTGAAGCTCCTGAAAAATGGTGGTGCGTCAAAGGTTGTATTAGCGGGTTTTGACGGATTTTCTCCGAACAAATCCGAGAATTATTATAATGAGTATCTTGAGCTTTCTGCTGATTATGACAGATTGCTTAACGTAAATGCAGAAATTAAGAAGAAAATTGCTGAGATGCGCAAGGAAATCGATATTATTTTCCTGACGCCCTCTTTATATGAGGAATAACAATGGGAAAATATAAATATGTGCTTTTTGACCTTGATGGCACACTGATGGATACTTCGGACGGAGTAATGAAAAGCGTCGAATATACTGTCAATGAATTGGGCTATCCTCCGCTTGCGCCTGAATGCGTAAGAAAGTTTATAGGACCGCCTATAACAGATTCGTTGAGAAAACAGTTCGACCTGAGTGATGAACAAGCAAGGGTGGCAACAAAGATATTCCGTGATGCGTATAAGGATAAATTTCTGTACTACGCAAAGCCCTATCCCGGAATACAGCGGCTTATCACAGCACTTGACAATGCAGGAATAAAAACCGCTGTAGCAACGTACAAACGTGATGATTATGCCAAAAAGCTTCTTGACCATTATGAAATGCTTGCGCCTTTTGATTTTGCTATGGGTGCAGACGACAACAACGTACTCAAAAAATCCGATATAGTAAAAACGTGTCTTGAAAAACTCGGTTGCACCGATTATAATGATGCTGTTCTTATTGGTGATACCTATCACGATGCTACAGGGGCTGAACAGATAGGCGTTCATTTTGTTGCAGTAACATTCGGATTCGGATTCAGAAACATTTCTGATACCGAAGAGTACAATTGCGATGCAGTTTGTAGTAATGTCGAAGAACTTGCAGATGTCCTTCTGTGAAAAAACAATAGTGCGACCCGTCCCCGACTGAAAAAGTCGGGGACATTTGCGATTTATATGTAAATAAGTAAATTATCGGATATATAGAGCAGTTCATAATTATTAAATGATCGTCATCTGTTGCTTTCAGGCAGAAAATGTGATAAAATAATAAAGATATATGTTTTTGAACCGGAACAGGAGGTGTACATTTATGATAAAGCATTTCAAAGCGCTTAACGGCAAAGCCGCAGATAATTCCGGCATTTCACATATGCGAAAAATATTGCTTGCAATTCTGAACGTACTCCTGATAATAGCGGCATTGGTAGCGGCAGGGATTTATACCCACTTCATAAATATGAAACAGCGCAATGCGAATGACGATTCTTTTGTATCTACCGTAGAAGCGATTAAACAGGTAACCAACAACTATCTTGATAACGAAAAAGGCTATGCGGATAACTGGGCAAATTATATCAGTTATAACCATATGGATCTTTTGCAGGCTATGGACTATATCCGTAATACCAACACAAATTCTGACCGATACGTTCATTTTGTTGATATGCAGACATATACAGCATATTCAGTATATTCAAACAGCGGCGATAACATTGCGCGTTGCTATATGAAAATAAAAGAGCGTGACAGCGAAACCGACCGGATTTTCATAAAGAATATGAAAATGATGTTTGATGCCGGAAAAGATGAATCATTGCTCCTCGGCAAATATCGTGACGATATTACGCAGCTTACCGTTATAAGCGTAGGAACAAAAGTTACGCTTAGAGAAAACGACATGGATATTGATTATCTGTTGTTAAGACTTATACCGGTAAACAGTCTGAAAAAAGCGTGGGTGTGCCCTGCGGCTTTTCGATCGGCTGAGATCGGAATGATCACGAATACGGGCGCTTATGTAGTGCAGTCAAACTCAATGAGTGCGAATACGTTTATCGACCTTATACGCAATTATAATTACCCCGATGATTACAATAAATCCGATGATTTTGCGACAGAACTTGCACAGAATGAAAACGGGCTTGTAAAACACAAGAATTCAAAGGGCGAGATGTGCTACTGGTATTATTCCGCATTCGACAATAACTCCGGTATTGACATACTCGGTATGATAAAATGCGATGTTCTGGACACTACCGAAAACAACTGGATGGCGGTATTGATAATCTGCGGTGTGTTTATTCTGCTAATCATAATAGACGGCACACATATACTTATGATAAACAGACAACTGCGCAAAACTGCGATCTATGCAGAGCAAGCAAGTGAGGCAAAAACGCAGTTTCTTTCATCTATGTCACACGATATAAGAACGCCAATGAATGCCGTGGTCGGTATGACTCAGATAGCTAAGAAGAATATCAACGATCCTCAGTATGTTTCTGCTTGTCTTGACAAGGTAACACTGGCGTGCAATCACCTGATAACACTGATAAACGACATTCTCGATATATCAAAGGTAGAGAGCGGTAAAATGGCACTTTCTCTCGAGAGTGTACAAATAAATTCTCTGCTTGAAAATATAGTAAATATAATTCGTTCGCAGATGAATGACAAAAATATAAAGTTTGACTATTACGCTCACGATATACCTTTCGACTGTATTACAGCCGATGGGCTAAGGCTCAGTCAGATCTATATGAATCTGCTCAGCAATGCGTACAAGTATACGGATAAAGGCGGACATATAGAACTTGAGATATACGAAGAGCTGAATGACTGCAAGAACGATAATGTAAGACTTGTCTACAGAGTAAAGGACAACGGTATAGGTATGAGCGATGAATACATGAAAACCATGTATGATTCATTCACAAGAGCAGAGCGCAGTACAATAAGCAAGATACAGGGATCGGGTCTCGGACTGGCTATAGTAAAGCAGCTTACCGATATGATGCACGGAACGATAGAGTGTCAGAGTACCGAAGGCATAGGCACCGAATTTATCGTCAGAATAGAATTTCCGATATCACGGGATAGGACAAATAAGAACGACATTTCTGGAATTCAGGCGGAATATACAAAGAGTGAATTTGAAGGTATGCGTGTACTCATAGCAGAGGATAACGATCTTAATTATGAGATCATCGAAACAATGCTTGACGAGTACGGAATTATCTGTGACCGTGCCGCAAATGGCAGTGAATGTGTAAAAATAGTCACATCGTCCGATGATAATTATTACAGTGCGATACTTATGGATATACAGATGCCGGTAATGAACGGCAGAGAAGCGGCAAAACTGATAAGACAGAGCGCTGTTCCCTATGTCCGCAATATCCGGATAGTTGCGGTTACCGCAGACGCTTTTGCCGAGGATATACAGGCTTGTAAAGATGCAGGTATGAATGACCACATTTCTAAACCCATAAATATAAACAACGTGCTTAAGATTTTAAGACAGATCAGGAATAAGAAGCAAAAATAGAAAATACGCATTAAAAGTAACGACTGCGGCACTTACAGCAGTGGATATTCGCCGGACCGGGCGAGCTTATCGACAACGGATGTAACGACAATACGGCAAACCGTGGGGCTGGTTTTCAATAAGCAAGAACAGCGATGGTTACGAATATGCGGTAGAATTAATATGCTTCCCGGCAACCAAAAAAAGGTAAGCACAATAGCCTCATCAAGGGTATGTCCTCTGTCGCAAACAATAGCGTCTATGAGCGTTACGACGAATCGAAGAATGATAATAACGCTCAGCTCAGTAAAGCATAATCTGTTATGCTTAAAATACATATCGGAATTGCACATTTTTTTGATTGACATTTTAACTGATGTATAGTATAATATAAACGTTTTAAGAAAGAGCAACGAATATTGAGAAAGGAAACAGAAATGAAGAAGTTAACAGCATTATTATTAAGCGCAGTAATATGCGTTTTTATAGTCGGTTGCAGCGGTGAACCTGCGCAGGAAAGCAGTGAACAGCAGACATCTGCGGATACAACAAGTTCTGCGGTTGAAGTTCCGGCTCCCGAAGGTTTTAAGATAGAAGGCACAAAGCTTATAGACGGCTATGGCGAAGAGTTTGTGATGCGTGGTGTAAACCATGCCTATACATGGTTCAAGAACGATACAGATAATGCCATAGAGGGCATTAAATATATAGGTTCAAATACGGTACGTCTTGTATTGTCCGATGGCGATCAGTGGGACAAGGTAACAAGAGCGGAGCTTAAGAGCCTTATCAGAAAATGTAAGAAAAATCAGCTTGTAGCAGTGCTTGAGATACATGACGGCGCAGGCAAGGACGATGTTTCATATCTTAACAATGCAGTAGATTACTGGATAAGTATGAAGGATCTGCTGAATGAAAACAAGGCATATGTTCTTGTAAACATAGCAAACGAATGGTACGGAACATACGATAAGCTCGAAACATGGCGTGACGCCTATATCGATGCTGTAAAGAAGCTGAGAGATGCAGGCATTGAGAATACTCTCGTAGTTGACAGTGCAGGCTGGGGACAGTGTGCGGACAGTGTCCTGAATTATGGTGAGGAAATCCTGAAAGCCGATAAGGACGCAAACACAATGTTTGCGGTGCATATGTATGGTGCTGCCGGCAAGAACGAGAAGATAATCAAGAACACTATCGATACGGCTCAGAGCAAGAATCTTTGCCTGCTTATAGGTGAATTCGGCTGGAATCATACAGACGGCAAGGTTGACTATGAAACGATAATGCAGTACTCGACAGAGAAGAACGTCGGATATCTTGCATGGTCTTGGAAGGGCAACGGCGATGATGTAAACTATCTTGACATTTCGCGTGACTGGTCAGGTGTTGACCTGACATCCGAATGGGGTAAGCCGCTTGTTGAGGGCGAGTACGGTATAAAGAAAACTTCAAAGGTATGCTCTGTCTATACAAAGTACGCAACCGATGATACAGGCAGTACAGATGAAGCTACAGACCCTGTAGAGTAATCCGAAAATAAGAATATTCTGACCGGCGCACCGCAAAGTGCGCCGGTTGTTGCATTTTATGTGCTTTTTGTAGTATAATCGGTATTGAAAAATGTATATTGCCGACAGGCGATCAGTGAAAGCAAAATTAACGGTAAACGGAAAACGCATTATTACGGAGAATTACATATGAACAGTATAAAAGTAGCATTGTTACAGCTTATGCCGAAAGAAAATTTACAGGGAAATATCGAAAAGGGGATACGGGCAATAGAAAAATCAGCAATGATGGGTGCGGATATTGCGCTTTTCCCTGAAATGTGGAGTTGCGGATATGATTTTCCACAGGACAAGAATGCTCTGCGAAAACTTGCTGTGAGCAAGAACAGTGGTTATACGGAAGCGTTCAAAAAAGCGGCAGTCGATAATGATATAGCGGTAGCAGTGACATATCTTGCAAAAAACGGGAGCAATGCGCCTTTCAATACAGTAACGCTGTTTAACAGGCACGGAGCAGAGATGTTCACCTATCACAAGGTGCATACCTGCGACTTTGGCGATGAAAGAGTGCTGTCGCACGGAGATGAGTTTTTCACGGCTGAGCTTGACACAAAGAGCGGAAAAGTGAAGGTCGGGGCAATGATATGCTATGACAGGGAATTTCCCGAAAGCGCAAGGATACTTATGCTCGAAGGTGCGGAGCTTATACTTGTGCCGAATGCCTGTCCTATGGAAATAAACCGTATATCACAGCTCAGGGCGAGGGCATATGAGAATATGACGGGAATTGCTACGGTAAATTATCCTTATGGCAAGCCGGACTGCAACGGTCATTCTACCGCTTTTGACGGCATAGCATACAGAGTTGATGGCAGCGGCGGAAGAGATACTCTGGTGATAGAAGCAGGCGAGCGCGAGGGCATATACATTGCCGATTTTCCTATTGACGATATGCGGGAGTACCGCCGCAGAGAAGTACACGGCAACGCATTCCGCCGCCCGAAAGTATATGGACCGCTTACAGATATGACAGTAAATGAGCCGTTTATAAGAGAGGAGAAAAATCCGTGACAGCAGGCGCTAACCGCAGTGTAACCCACACTGTAACAGTCGGTGACAGGAAGATCGTCTATGAGCTTACCCGCAAGAAAGTGAAAAATATAAATCTCAGGATAAAGCCTGACGGCTCGGTGCACGTTTCGGCGTCAAATGCCGTTACTATCGCTGTAATTGAGCGCTTTATGAAGAAAAAGTCAGATTTTATCCTGTCGGCGATCGATAAGTACAGTGAGCGCGGTGTCAAGGGCAAAATGCAGTTTGTGGGCGGAGAAAAGCTACCGATACTCGGGAGAGAACGCACGCTGTATGTGCTTAAGGCAACACGAAATTCCGTTACCGATAAGGACGGAAACATAACGCTGTCGGTTACGGATACAGATGACTATGAGCTTAAGTACAAGGTATATATCACCTGGCTCAAGGCACAGTGCCTTGAGATAATAACACTGCTGTGCAAGGCGGCATACGACGAATATTATGGAATGCTCGGCATTTCGTTTCCTGTGATAAAGGTGAAGGATATGCGCTCAAGGTGGGGGAGCTGTATACCGTCAAAGGGAGTACTTACATTCAATGTTCACCTGATGGAATATCCGTTTGCCGCCGCAGAATATGTAGTCGCACACGAATTTACTCACTTCTTGCAGGCAAATCACAGTGCACGGTTTTATGAAGAGCTGGCAAAATTCATGCCCGATTACCGTGAAAGGGAAAAATTGCTGAAAGGCTGAATTACTGCGTATAGCTGTGATACAATCCGATCCGATTTGAGAAATATATAAACAGAGCCCGGGGAGAGATCCCCGGGCTCCTGATCATTGATTACAGCAATTTTATAAGCTCATCGTAAATCGGCGCATAGTGTGCGTCTGTTATGCCAAAGTCCATCTCTTTGTACGACCATACAGCACGGGCAATATGATGCTTTTCAAATGCCTCGTGTATCAGTCTGAACCAGTTCAGAGTACCCTCTGTGTCAGCCTGATCTATAACTCCGTATTCACCGCAGTAAAGAGGAAGATCAAGCTTTTTGGCAACATTTATGGCATCGCTGAACATCTTTACAAAGAAACTGCTGTCTATCATACCTGTTATGCCGTTAAAGTCTGAATCAAAATCCTCGCCGAAGTATTTCCTGCTGTCAGCAAGAAGTTTTTCAGCAGTTGCAGGAAATGTCGTGCGGTATGACTTATCAAGGCGATCTACCCAGCCGGCACCCTGATGAGTGAAAACAAGCGGATTGTAGCAGTGGAAAGTCAGCACAATGTTTTCGTCCCACGGAATGTCAAGCTTTGTCAGTCCATAGATGCTTGAGTTGAAGATACCGCCGATAACTATCTTTGTATCGGACGCGATCTTTCTTATTTCCTTTACGGTGCGGCTTGCTATCTTGTTCCACGGCTCTGTAAAATCTGCGCTTGTGATCTCGTTGAGCAATTCAAATGCTATATGCTCATCGTTGCCGTAGCGCTTTGCTATCTCCTGCCATAGATATACAAACTGATCCTGTAATTTTTCGTTCGCGAAAAATCCGCAATATGTCGGGTCGTCAAATATATATCCGCAGGTTTTGTGCAGATCGATCACAATGTTAAGACCGTGCTTTTTGCACCAGTTCACACAGTTGTCAATATAAGTCATTCCGCTTTCGATAAGCTTTCCGTCTTCCGTCTGGATCACGTTGTAGTCAACAGGCATACGAACGTGGTCAAGTCCCATAGAGGCTATCTTTTCGATATCCTTTTCAGTGATGAATGTCGAGTAGTGCTCATCGTTATAATTCTTGCCGCATTGTGATATCCAGCCGCCGAGGTCAATACCTTTATAAAATCCGTCAAAGTTTCGCATAGTTTTTTCTCCGTCATAGTTATAGTGTGGGCAGGGAAAGCCCTGCTTTTTTCTTTAGTTTGCACCTTAATTATAACAGCGGAAGTGAAAAAGCAATACCTATAATGTGACTAATTTTATATTTTTGTGTGATTATTTTCTGCCGAGCGCTTTTGCAAGGTCGCTTTCGGGGTTGTCGGTCGGCGTGATATTGTAGTTCTTCACAAGCACATCAAGCACTCCCGGAGAAATAAATGCAGGCAGAGTAGGACCCAGTAAAATATTCTTTATGCCGAGATATAGAAGCGTAAGCAGTATGCAGACGGCTTTCTGCTCATACCACGACAGAACAAGCGTCAGCGGCAGGTCGTTTACAGAACAGCCGAAAGCGTCTGCAAGCGCAAGCGCTATCCTTATTGCACTGTATGCGTCATTGCATTGTCCGCAGTCGAGTATTCTCGGTATGCCGTCAATTGTGCCGAGGTCAAGGTCGTTTATACGGTACTTTCCGCAAGCAAGCGTTAAAATAAGCGTATCCGGCGGTGTAGCCTTTGCAAAGTCGGTATAGTAGCTTCTGCTCGGACTTGCGCCGTCACAGCCGCCGATAAGGAAGAAGTGCTTTATCCTTCCCTGCTTTACAAGCGCTACTATTTCATCGGCTCTTGATAATACGGCATTATGAGCAAAGCCGGTCATAACGGTGTGACCGCCGTTCATACCGGTCATTTCCTTGTCCTCGTCATAGCCGCCGCATTCAAGCGCTTTTGCTATAACGGGTGAAAAATCCTTGTCGTCGCCTATGTGGACAAGCTCTGGGTAAGACACGACAGAGGTCGTGAATACTCTGTCGCTGTAGCTCTGCCTTACCGGCATAATACAGTTTGTGGTGAACAGTATCGGAGCTGGAATGTTGTGAAATTCCGACTGCTGGTTCTGCCAGCCCGTACCGAAGTTGCCTTTTAAATGTTTATACTTTTTAAGTCCGGGATAGCCGTGTGCGGGGAGCATTTCGCTGTGGGTATAGATGTTTATACCCTTGCCCTCGGTTTGCCGGAGCAGGAGCTCCATATCGTGCATATCATGACCGCTGACAACGATAAAAGGACCTTTTTCTATCGTCAGCGGAACAACGGTCGGCACCGGATCGCCGTAGCTTTCGGTGTTTGCGTTGTCAAGCAGAGCCATACACTTAAAATTGACTTCACCTGTCTTAAGCACAAGTCTTAACAGCTTATCCGGGTCGTTTTCGCCCTCTATCGCCCTGAGCGCCATATAGAAGAAAGCGTTTACCTCGCTGTCGGTTTTACCGAGTGCAAGAGCGTGATAAGCATATGCCGCCATACCCTTGATACCGAACAGGATAAGTGATTTCAGTGAACGGATATCTTCGCCGGCTTCCCATAGCCTTGACAGCTCATAGTCGTCAACATGGTTCTTGTATATTCTGCGTTTCTCGTCCTTGACCTCAGCCGTAAGCTCCTTTACCGTATGGGTATTGAAGTTTACGTTGGTGATCGTCGTGAACAGACCTTTCAGGACAAGACGGTCGGTGCAGTCGGTGGGTGCGCCGTATTCTGCGGCTTTTGCAAGTCCTATAAGAGCGCCGATAAGCTCGTCCTGTGCCTTTGCGGTGTCGCTTTTCTTGCCGCAGACACCTGCCTTACCGTTGCATTTTTCGTTGTGTGCCGTCTGCTGGCACTGAAAACAGAACATTTCGTCAGTCATTAGTTTACCTCCGGGTAGCGTTATTTTATTTTTACTTCATTTACAAGTGGCTTTCCCGCAAAGAATGCGTCAAGGTTCTCATATGTGGTTACTGCGATATTACGCAGTGCTTCACGGGTGAGAAAAGCCTGATGAGAAGTGAGCAGTACATTCGGGCGTGAAATAAGCAGGGCGAGCACATCGTCCTTTATTATCGTATCCGACATATCCTCAAAGAAAAAGTTGCCTTCCTCCTCGTATACGTCAAGCCCCGCACCTCTTATCTTTCCGCTGTTCAGTGCGTCAAGCAGGGCAGTGCTGTCGATAAGTGCGCCTCTTGAAGTGTTGATTATAAATACATCGTTTTTCATCTTGGAAAAGGCACTTTTATCAAGCATTCGCCTGTTCTTGTCGGTAAGCGGACAGTGAAGCGATATTACATCGCTGTTGGCATACAGCGTATCGAGGTCAGTGTAGATGAAATCAATGTCCTTTGCAGGGTATGGGTCATAAGCCAGTACATCCATACCAAAACCGTGACAGATATCTATAAATGCTCTGCCTATCTTACCTGTACCGATTACGCCTGCGGTTTTGCCGTGCAGGTCGAAACCTGTGAAGCCCGCTATATTGAAATTGAAGTCGCGCACGCGTATATAAGCACGGTGTATCTTTCGGTTGAGCGAGAGGAGAAGAGCCATTGCGTGCTCTGCAACGGCATAGGGTGAGTAAGCAGGCACTCTTACTATCTTTATCCTGCCCTGCGCCGCTTTCGGGTCAATGTTGCTGTAGCCTGCACTTCGCATTGCTATTATCTTTGTACCGCCGTCACACAGCGTGTCAACGGTTCTTCTGTCAATATCGTCATTGACAAATGCACAGACTGCTTCACAACCTTTAGCCATTACCGCAGTACGGTAATTCAGCTTTGACTCGATGTATATCATCTCATATCCGGTATTGACGTTATCAAATGACGCTTTGTCATATGGCTTTGCATCGAAAAATGCTATCTTTTTCATAGGCTACGATAACCTGCTGTCTTCCTTTCGCTGAAAATAACCCTTCGGTCTGCGGCAGACAGGACAGTATTCCGGAGGGGTAGTGCCGCAGTGGATATATCCGCAGTTGCGGCAGAGCCACACCGTTTCGCCTGAAGAAGAACGTATGCTTCCGTCAGAGAGCATTTTAGCAAATGTGTTGAAGCGGCTTTCGTGATCTTTTTCGATAGAGCCGACACGCTCAAACAGGTCAGCTATATTGTCAAGACCTTCCTGCCTTGCGGTTTCGGCATATTCCTTATACATCTGCGTCCATTCGTAGTTTTCGCCGTGGGCGGCTTTTTCAAGCGCTTCGGCGGTTTTCGGTATACCTCCGAAAATAAGCCCGAACCAAAGCTCTGCGTGAGCCCTTTCGTTGTTGGCAGTGGTGCGGAATACCTGTGATATTTCTTCGTCACCGTTGGCTTTTGCATTGTCGGCATATATTTCATAGCGTACCATTGCCGCCGCTTCGTTTGTGAATGCGGTTTTCAGGTTTTCAAGTGTTTTTGACTCGGATAACTGCATAAAAAATCTCCTTTGCTTTAGTTACCGTTATTGTAACCGAAGAAAAGGAGAATATTTATTCAAATTTTGCTTTGCAGGGAAAAATTACTTTCTTATGAAAAGTACGCCGAGAGTGTTTGGTCCGCAGTGACTGCAAACTGTACAGCCTGCATCGGTTTCAAGTATCTCTTCAAACTTTCCGAGCTTCTTCACTGCCTTATGGGCTATATCGATTATCTCTTTATCACTGGGTGAGTGGGTGATGAATATGCGCTTGTAATCAATGTCATCTCTGTCTGACAGGCGCTCAGTGATATATTTTTCTATGCAGGCGAAATATTTACCTCTGTATTTCTTGCCGACAACCATTTTGCCGTCCTTTACTTCTATGCAGGGACGGAGCGAAAGAAGGTTAGCGCCCAGTGCCGCAAGCGTAGAGCATCTGCCGCCTTTACGCAGAAAATCCAGCTTTTCTATTACAAAGCTTGCTTCAACTTTTGCTGTAAGAGCGTTCAAAGCCTTTACAATATCCTCCGGAGCTTCGCCTGCCTGCGCCATCTCTGCAGCCCTGAGCACTATAAGTCCGCTGCCTGTTGAAAGGTTGCGGCTGTCGATGATATATACGTTGTCGAAATTTTCAGCGGCAATGCAGGCATTCTGGTAACAGCTCGAAAATTCGGCGCTGATATCAACGTGGATGACTGCGTCGTATTCCTTGCTGAGAGGTGTGAATGAATCGACATAGTCGGCTACATTCACTGCGGCGGTAGAAGTCAATGCACCTCCTGCTTTTACATGGTCAAAAATATCCTTTGGGGTAATTTCAAGTCCGTCCTTGTAGGATTTACCGTCCTTCACAATGTAAAGCGGAAGAATTGTAATGTTGTACTTTTCGACCAGCTCCTTTGAGAGGTCGCAGGTGCTGTCGGCTGTGATTTTTATATTCATAGCTATGTTCCTTTCACTGGAGATGTTAATTTTGATTAAAATAAGTATATCATATTTTGTACGAAACGGCAATAGTTTTATTATGCATAAGCAGAAATTTATCGAAATTATATAAAATGCTTGACCTTTCAAGAAAAATATGGTATTATAATGGTAAAAAATTTTCGGAGGTAATTTTTATGCAGTATGAGATCAAGGGTACTCCGCTGCCTGTCGTAATATGCAATATCGGTGCGGGTGAATCCATATATACCGAAAAGGGCGGTATGAGCTGGATGACGCCGAATATGCAGATGTCAACGAATGCGGGCGGCAGTTTCGGTAAGGCAATGTCCAGGATGTTCTCCGGCGAGTCAATGTTTCAGAATATATACACTGCACAGGGCGCACCCGGTCAGATCGCTTTTGCATCAAGCTTTCCCGGTGAGATACTGGCAATGGACGTGTCACAGGGCGCTGTTATAGCACAGAAGAGCGCATTCCTTGCGGCAGAGATGAGCGTGAATATGAGCATACATTTTCAAAGAAGGCTCGGAAGCGGTTTCTTCGGCGGCGAGGGCTTCATAATGCAGAAGTTCGAGGGCACCGGTATGGTGTTCCTTGAAATTGACGGCTCGGTAATTACATACGATTTGCAGGCAGGACAGTCCATGCTTGTTGACACGGGATATCTTGCGGCTATGACCGAGGGCGTTTCGATAGACATCGAGAGCGTCAAGGGAATAGGTAATAAGCTGTTCGGGGGCGAGGGCTTCTTCAATACCAAGGTAACGGGACCCGGCAGAATATGGCTTCAGACAATGCCGGCATCTGCAATTGCCGCGGCTATCAATCCGTTTATCACTACGGCGAAATGATGAGATGAATATAAGAACCCGTCTTCACAAGCATATGCGCACGTCTTTTCGGCAAATTTTGCCGCAGACTGCGTTAAAAATCCTTGCCGGGCGAAAGCCCGCCTGCGGATTTTTGCCTACTCTGCAGCAAAATTATGCTCGAAAATCTGCACACATTTCTTATGAAGACAGGTTCTAAAATGAAATCCGCCTTTTAACGGGCGGATTTTTTATGTGTTATACGTTTTTATAAGCTTTCTTATCTGCGGTACGCTCAGCAGTATCACAACGCCGACTGTTGTAAATACGATTTCAGGGAGCATATATGCGCCGTTGTAGAGAAGACTGTACAGCCACGGCTCGTTTATCGTAAGACCGTTCCACAGCTCGCCGAATGAGCCGAATATCACCATTCCGCTTATGTAGTGGCAGACAAGGCGCAGTAGCATTGCAAGTACCGAGCCGCCTATCATATCGGGTATGCCGTGATTTCTGAACATACCGGCAAGACCGAGCACGGTGAACGCAAGTATGTAGTCAAGAAGAATGCAACCGATAAGTGCGGCGGGAGTAAGTCCCCAGCCCATAAGACCTTCTGCACAGCCCTGACCGAACTGTATCAGCGAGAATACAAACGAAGCGGCAAGTCCTGCGCCTATACCTCTTTTAAGGCTGAAAATGACTATAGGGAGCATCGACAATAGCGTTATCGAGCCGCCCCACGGCAGATTGATGATTTTGATGAAGCTGAGTACGGTAGCAAGCGCAACCATTACCGCTCCCTCTACAAGTGTAAGTACTTTTTCGTTTTTCATCTGAAAAACCTCCGTTAAAATAAATTTAACCGAATACCTTGCGTTAAACGCAAAAATCCCCGACAGAAACTGCCGGGGATAACGAGCTATAGAAATATGTTGAAATTCCTACGGCGGCATTATCCGCATCAGGTCAAGGGTCGAAGCCGAACTTCCTCTCAGCAAAAAGCTCCCCTATTCAGTCTGATATTATTGTAGCACCGAAATTGCGAAATGTCAAGAAAACAGAAAACGGAGTGTATGTTGCAACGCTCCATATAAATTTATGCTTTTTTGCTTTTCAGTGAGAATTTCGGCTCTGTTCCTTTGATAAGGCGCTTGATATTTTCTTTATGCCGCCATGTCATAAGTGCTACCGAGAGAATGCAAAGTATCAGCACGGGAAGAGGCGTACCGAATATTGCAAGGGTTATCGGGCAGGAAATACCTGCAATGATAACAGACAGTGACATGAACTTCACTGTGAAGAGAAGTATCATCATTATAGTCATTGCAATTAGTGCCGTTCTCCAGTCGATAAGCCAGATTGAGCCGACCGCTACAAGAAATGCCTTTCCGCCGTTGAACTTATACCATATAGGAAAGCAGTGACCAAGCATTGCAAACAGCCCTGCATAAGCCGCGCCAAGCTGAAAATTTTCGCCGACCGCTCCGAATGCAAAGCCTGCCGCAAGGCACACTATAAAGGATTTCAGAATGTCGAGCAGGAAAACGAACCACGCATATTTTCCGCCGAAAACACGTTTGAAATTTGTAAAACCGGGATTTTTACTGCCGAGTTCCCTTATATCCCGGTGATATATCAGCTTTGACATTACGATTGCAGGGTTCAGCCCGCATACCATATACGGTACAATCGCCGCCGAAATAAATACGATTATCGTTTCAGGTTTCATAATTATTGCAGGATAAGCATAAGGTCGTATACTTCCTGTCCTCCGTCTATAGTGTAAACTTCCATCTTCGGATATTCGGCAGACATACGGGCGGTAAATTCTTCACGCTCGCTGTCGGTCATTTCCTTGCCGAATACCGCTATAAGAAATTCGTGGCTTTTTGCGTTCAGCTTATCAAGAAGAAGCATTGCCGTGTCAATCTTGTTACCGTCGGACGCAAGCATTTTCTTGTCGGTAAAGCCTATGTAAGCGTCCTTGTCGATGCTTACACCGTCAATATCCGCATCCCTTACGGAATGGGTTATCATACCGGTGATAACGCCCTGCATGGCGTCTTCAAGCTCGCCTGCGATAGCGTCTGCGTCGCCGCTGTCGTACGATAACATTGTCATCGCCGCATAACCCTCGCCTATGTTGTGACTGGGCACTACACGCACATCGCTGTCCTTGTAAAGCTCTGCCGCCTGCTTTGCCGCCATTATTATATTGCTGTTGTTTGGCAGAACGAAAATTGTTTTTGCGTTGACCTCGTCAAATGCGGATATAAAATCCTCGGTTGACGGGTTGTTGGTCTGTCCGCCGTAAATTACATAATCTGCGCCAAGCTCGGTAAACGTCTGCTTTATGCCCTCGCCCGATGCGGTGGTAACAAGTGCATAAGGCTTTTTTTCAGCACTTTTCTTATCTTCTCTCTTCTCGTCAAAACGGTTGCTTATAACCGTTTCGTTGTGCTGGAGAGTCATATTCTCAATTTTGAGCGTCAGGAACTCGCCGTACTGCTGGCAGTAGTCAAGCACTGTACCGGGTGTCATTGTGTGGACGTGAACCTTTACGACTGTACCGCTGATAAAGGCTACTATTGAGTCGCCGACTGTTTCAAGATATGCTTTAATCTTATCGAGGTCGAAATTCTTAATATCTGTCTTACAGGTTTGGAGCTGTAAAAGAAACTCAGTGCAGTAGCCGAATTTCATTACGCTGTTCTCGTCAAAGCCGTTTGTGTTGACCGGCTTTACGTTGTTGTCAACCGTATGTATATCATCGGTCGGAACCGTTGATACAAATTCGTCGCCGTTTGCCGCTTTGATTGCGCCGTCTGCTATATAATAAAGACCTGCGCCGCCACTGTCTATTACGCCTGCTTCTTTCAGAACGTCAAGAAGTTCCGGCGTACGTCTGAGCGACGCATTCATCTCATTTATATAGTCGTTTGCAAAGCTTGTGAATGTGCTGTCAGCCGTGATACGGTTTGCCGCATACTCTGCCGCTTCTCTTGCAACAGTCAGAATAGTGCCTTCGGTCGGTTTGTTTACTGCGGCGTATGCGCTTTCAACACCTGATTTCAGCGCATTTGCGAGATCCTTAAGATCTGCGTTTTCCTTGCCCTCAAAGCCCTTTGCTATTCCTGCAAAGAACTGAGAGAGAATAACTCCCGAGTTTCCTCTTGCACTCATAAGCATACCGTCTGCGAGCATCCTTGACGCCTTATCAAGAGTAAGTCCGTCATGGATATTAAGACGGCTCAGTCCGCCGCCTATTGTCCTTGACATATTCTCACCCGTGTCACCATCGGGAATCGGAAATACGTTGAGATCGTTCACTATACTTGCATTGGCACGGAGATTGGCTGCGCCGCCGCTCACCATCTTTATGAATGTCTGTCCGTCAATCGTCTTTGTCTGCATTGTTTCAGCCCTCGAATGTTACTTCTTTGCCGAAACCGAATACAGCGAGTGTGTCCGGTCCTACGGATGCGCCGATGATAGGCCCGATGCAGCCGACATATATCTCGTCGCAGGGGATCTCTTTCTTTACCATTTCCCTGAGCTTTTCCGCTTCTTCTGCGCAGTCGGCGTGAGCTATGTAGATACGCTCCTGTTTTGTATCGCCGACAGCCTCTTTAAGCAGTGCAACTATCTCTGCAAGAGATGCGGCACGCCCCTTTACCTTTTTGATAGGTGTGTTGTTGCCGTTGATATCGGAAATTATGATTGGCTTTACGCCGAACAGATTACCGAAAAAAGCGGAGGAAGCCTTTACTCTGCCGGCTCTTTTAAGGCAGTCAAGACTGTGAACGGTAACAAACATATTTATCTTTTTGCACTCTGCTGTTATTCTGTCCGCAACTTTTTTTGCGCTCATACCCTGCTTTGCATACTCCGATGCTCTTATTGCAAGCGCACCTTCTGCCATGCAGGAATTCTTTGAATCTATGCAGTAGATCTCGGCGTCGGGATAGTTTGCAAGAAGCTTCTTCGCAACTACTTCACCGGTGTTTACCGAGCCCGAAAGCTTTAATGAACAACCTATATATACTATGTTGAAGCCCTCTGTAAGATACTTTGAAAATACCTTTTCAAATTCATCGGCTGGTACCTGGTTTGTGAATACACGCTCGCCGTTACGCATTATGTCGTACAGCTCCTTAGGTGTGTAATACTCAAAGTCAAGGCTCGCCCATTGCTCTTTATCCTTATATGTCGTCTGCATACGGGCATAGTCAACGTCATATTTTTCTCTTAAGTCCTTACCGATGTCAGCACAGGAATCGGTGATGATTTTTACCGGTCTCATAAATCCCTCTCCTTACGGATAATTGAAATAATAGATTCGGGGATCAGCGGTATGAGCTGCACAGTTATATTACATAAAATAACATTCCCGCTAAATTAAAATAAGAGTAAATATTTATTACTCACCGCTTGACTTATGCCCCATGTGTGTATTATAATATAAATGTGGCATAACTGCAATGGACGTTGTAATTTGTGATTGTGGAATAATACTCATAAGATATTGCTTGATGAGGAATAATGCACACATTAGTCAAAAAATGTAGAATAAACACGGTTGATAACGAAATAAGGTGAAAGTAATGCAAGAAGAGAAAAAGCTTGACAGAAGAGTGATAAAGACGAAAAAGGCAATAAGGAACGCATTCGCAAAGCTTATCAGTGAAAAGGATATAAACAAGATAACGATCAAGGATATAGCGGATACGGCGGACATAAACCGAAAGACGTTCTACAACTATTACAGCGGCGTGTATGAGATAATAGAAGAAATAGAAAGGGAGCTTGTCGGAGAGTTTGAGGATCTGCTGAGCGGAATCGACTTAAAAACGACTTTGCGCAATCCTTCGGTGTTGTTTTCAAGGCTCACGGAAAAGATTAGCGATAATCTTGAGTTCTACGGTTATCTGATGAAAGCGTCGTCAAGCGCTAACCTGTTTGTAAACAAGGACGGCAAGCTTAACAAATGCGTAAGAAACGCCTTTGCAAGTCAGATGGATATTGACGAATCGACCATAGCTATTATGACAGACTTTATTCTGTCGGGTATGCTTGTCGTATATCACCGCTGGTTCAACAGCAACCGCAGTACGGATATCGAAAAGGTTTCGCAGACGCTCGGCACGCTTTGCTGTGATGGCATTGCGGGAATTGTCGGAGAAGTGTAAAATAAAGCTTGACTTTTATCGGGGCGTATGATATAATACCCATAACTTAAGGGAGTAGACGGCGAAATATCGTGGCAAGTCAACATACTGGCAGTAATTTTTAATTACAGTCTGGTTTGTCTTAAATGTTGAGACTTGAGTACAGGATGACTGTACTCAGGTCTTTTTTATTGCTCATTTTCGGATAAACTCCTGCATACGCTATATTAGGAGGACAAGTTATGAGATTATTGGAATTATTTCTTATTGCTGTGGGACTTTCAATGGATGCATTTGCTGTGAGTGTCTGTAAGGGGCTGTCCGAGCGGCAGCTTAAAGCAAAGCACTATCTTATTATCGGTGTATGGTTCGGTGGATTTCAGGCTATAATGCCGACAATCGGTTATCTTTTGGGCTCGACCTTTGAACAGTATATCACTGCTGTTGACCACTGGATAGCATTTGTACTGCTCTGTCTTATCGGCGGCAATATGATAAGGGAGGCACTGTCAAAGGATGAGGAGAAGCTTGATGCTTCGTTCAGTTTCAAGACTATGCTCCTGCTCGCCATAGCGACAAGTATAGATGCTCTTGCGGTAGGTATAACTTTTGCATTGCTCCCGGATGTAAATATAGTTGCGGCTGTGCTGTTCATAGGAGCTACAACATTCATTCTTTCAGCAATAGGATTAAAGGTCGGAAACGTATTCGGTGCAAAGTACAAGTCAAAGGCAGAGCTTGTCGGAGGTATCATATTAATACTTATAGGTACTAAAATTCTGTTGGAACATTTAGAAATTATAAATTTCTGATAATTGGGGCGGCGGTCATGACGACTGCTGCCTTTTGCTGTAATATCGCCGTAAAACGGTGGCAGAATAGTTAATGGCGGTTATGCTGTGCGCTTTCAAAAAAGCTTGCATTAGCAGTGGCAATGTAGTATAATTATTAAGATAGGGCAGTTATGCCCGGGGAAAACAAAATTCAGTAGAAAGAGGAACAGTATGGCACAGGAATTTACCGTATCGTTACAGGCAATAATCGATGAGTGCAAGCTCGAGGTTATCCACACACCACAGGACCCCGCAAAGATATTTATCTCAAATATCGATGTAAACCGACCCGGACTTCAGCTTGCAGGATTTTATGAATATTTCGACAAGGGCAGAATACAGATAATAGGCAAGGCTGAAACCGCATATCTTGAACAGTGCGGAGCAGAGATAAGAGCGCAGAGAATAAAGAAATTCTTCAGCGAACAGCCTGCCGCAGTAGTAGTATCAAGAGGCATGGACATTATGCCTGAAATGAGGGATCTCGCAAAGGAACTTGATATTCCGCTTTTAAGAAGTGAAGAGAGTACCTCGACATTTACATCAAAACTTGTTGCATATTTAAGCCTTCAGCTTGCACCCAGAATCACACGTCACGGTGTTCTTATCGAGGTATACGGCGAAGGTATGCTTATTCTCGGCGAGAGCGGAGTAGGTAAGAGCGAAACCGCCATAGAGCTTGTAAAGCGTGGTCACCGTCTGGTAGCGGACGATGCCGTTGAAATAAGAAAAGCGTCAAATATTACTCTTGTAGGCAGTTCGCCTGATAATATCCGTCACTTTATGGAGCTGAGAGGCATCGGCATTATCAATGCAAGACAGCTTTTCGGTATGGGTGCGGTAAAGGTGAGCGAAAAGATAGATATGGTAGTTGAGCTTGAGTTGTGGAATCCCGAAAAGGTATACGACAGAATGGGCGTTGACAACCACTATGTATCCATACTCGGCGTAAAGGTTCCTTCGCTGACTATCCCCGTAAAACCCGGACGTAACCTTGCGGTTATACTTGAAGTTGCGGCAATGAACAACAGACAGAAGAAAATGGGCTACAATGCCGCACAGGAACTGCTTGACAATCTCGGACTTGATATGGAGAGCAGTGATACAGTCAAGAGCATGGGCTGATAAACAGATATAAATACAGACAGAAAAAATAAAATGTGTAAGAACAGATAAAAGAAAGGATATGACCCTTAAATGAAATTCGTTGCTGATATGCACACTCATACGTTGGCATCGGATCACGCATACTCAACTATAAGCGAGAATGCCGCTTCAGCCGCAAAGGCGGGACTGAGCTATCTCGGCATGACCGACCATTGCATAAATATGGAGGATTCGCCGCATATATGGCATTTCTGCAATATGGGCGTTATACCTCATTTCCTGTCGGGAGTGCGTATTATAAAGGGCGTTGAAGCAGACCTTACAGGATATAACGGCGAGCTTGATATAAACGATGATATTTATTACAACGTTGAGTGGATAAATGCGTCGATGCACAACCCCTGCATAATACCGGGTACGGCTGAGCAGCACACAAACGCATATATAAAGGTTATGGATAACCCGAAGGTGTGCGTCCTCGGACATACCGAATCGGCGGATTATCCGTATGATTATGATGCGGTGACAAAAGCGTGCAAAGAAAAGAACGTTGCGATGGAGTTCAACGTCAGCCGTTTCAGAAGTCGGACTTCTATACAGCGTCTGCACGATATTATATTGCCGACCTGTGCAAAAAACGGCTGTTATGTTATCGTTGACTCGGACGCGCACTTCTGCGACAAGATCGGTGCGTTCAAAAAGGCAGAAGCGCTTTTGAAGGATATTGATTTTCCCGAAGAGCTGATAGTAAATGCCGATCTTGAACGCTTTGAAAACTTTCTCAGGCTAAGGGGAATAAAGACAAATGCCGAAATAAAGCCGGATGAAGACTGACGGCGAATAAGCATAAAAAGCAAGGAATATATTAAATATCGGAAGGAAATATAACATAATGTACAACATAGGAATTGATCTTGGCGGAACAAACATAAAAGTAGGAGTGGTAAATGACGATTTCAAAATCGTAGGAAAATCAAACATAAAGACAGACCTGCCCCGTCCTGCAGAAGAAATCGCAGACAGCATAGCAAAGGGTGTTGAGCTTGCCTGCAAGGAAGCAGGGATTGAAGTAAAGGACATCAACAGCATCGGTATCGGAACACCCGGAGTTGCCGACAGAAATACGGGCGTAGTGCTTTATTCCTGCAATCTGGGATTTAACAATACCGATCTCGGCGGACTTTTAAAGCACCGTCTGGGCACTGATATATATGTTGAAAACGATGCTAACGTTGCCGCATACGGAGAGGTTCTCGGCGGAGCGGCAAAGGGATATAAAGACGTTGTCGTAATCACACTCGGTACGGGTGTAGGCGGCGGAATTATAATCGGCGGCAAGATATACACGGGCTTCAATTTCTGCGGTGCGGAGCTTGGCCACGTTGTTATCGAATATAACGGCAGACAGTGCAACTGCGGCAGAAAGGGCTGTTTTGAAGCATACAGCTCGGCTACTGCACTTATCACAGCCACAAAGAAGGCTATGGAAGAAGATAAGGACAGTGCAATGTGGAACATAGCAGGCAGTATTGACAAGGTTGACGGCAAGACGGCATTCGACGCTATGAGAGCAGGCGACAAGAGCGGTAAGGCTGTTGTTGACGAGTACCTGAATTATCTCGGATGCGGACTTACAAACGTAGTAAACACATTCCAGCCCGAAATGCTGCTTATCGGCGGAGGAATCTGCAAGGAGGGCGACTATCTCACAAAGCCGCTCGAGGAATATATAAAGCGTGAGAGCTACTGCATAAACCCCGAACGTTCGACCGTTCTCGGTATATGCAAGCTCGGAAATGACGCAGGTATCGTCGGAGCGGCAAATCTCTACAGACTCAAGGACTAAAGGCTCATAAGGGGAAGTTTATTTGGCGCAAAACGCAAAAAAATAAATTTACAAGGAGTATGCTTTGAACGATTACAGCATATTGGAGCAGACCGCCGAGAAATACGGCGCAGTCGTGCTGAAAAATGAACCTATGAAAAATCACACCTCGTTCCGTATCGGCGGACCGTGTGACATTATGATAAAGATAAATTGCGAGGCGTTGCTGTGCGAGCTTATAAAGCAGTGCCGTGAGAACGATATTAAATACTATGTTGTCGGTAGGGGAAGCAATATCCTTGTCTGTGACGAGGGGCTTCAGGGCGTTGTACTGCTTATAGGAAGCGACTTCGGCTCTGTGAGAGTAAACGGCGAATATATAGAGTGCAATGCAGGTGCATCGCTTGCGGCTGTCTGTGCTGTGGCTCTCGAAAACGAGCTTACGGGGCTTGAGTTTGCATACGGCATACCCGGTTCTGTCGGCGGTGCTATTTTTATGAATGCGGGAGCTTACGGCGGCGAGATGAAGGACGTGGTCGTATCATGTCGATATATCACCGAGAAAGGCGATATAAAGGAAATTCCGCTTGAAAAAATGGAACTTTCCTACAGACACAGCTTTTTTTCGGAGCGTAACCTTTGCATAACATCCGTAAAAATGAAGCTTGCAAAAGGCGAGCGTGAAAAGATAAAAGACCGTATGGATACGCTTATGGAGCGCCGTAAGGACAAACAGCCGCTCGAATATCCCAGTGCAGGCAGTACATTCAAGCGTCCGGAGGGCGACTTTGCCGCAAGGCTTATAGAGGTCTGCGGACTTAAAGGCACAGCCTGCGGAGGCGCAGAGGTCAGCACAAAGCACAGCGGATTTGTAATAAATAAAGACAATGCCACGTTTGATGATGTAATGGGCGTTGTGGATATAGTAAAACAAAAGGTCAAAGAGCAGACAGGCGTAACGCTTGAATGCGAAGTGCTTATAATGAAGTGAAAAATTTAAATAAGTGCCTGAGATATGCTTACCGGGTGAGATAACCCTATGGCTATCAACAGGTTATCCGGGTAAGCAAACAGAGCGGCACACCAAAATTATTCATTTTTCATTATTCATCATTCATTATTCATTAAAGAGAAAAAAGGGCGCAGGGAAAGGAACACAAATGAAAACCGAATTTGTTATAGTAACGGGAATTTCGGGCGCAGGCAAATCCTGTGCGGTAAACGTTATGGAGGATATAGGCTATTTCTGCATAGACAATATGCCGCCTCAGCTTATACCGAAATTTGCCGAGATATGCGAAGAAAACGATGATATTTCAAAGGTTGCCATAGTAACCGATATCCGTGGCGGAACTATGTTCTTAAACCTCAGTGCCACTATTGCGGAGCTGAAAAAGCGCGGACTTGATTTCAAGCTACTGTTCGTTGACGCAAATCACCATGTAGTAAAGCAGAGATACAGAGAAACTCGCCGCAAGCATCCGCTTTTTGATGCGACAAACGGCGATATAGACAAGGCGATAGACGCAGAAAGGGAAATACTCGAGCCTCTTCGTGAAATCGCCGATTACTACATTGATACAAGCCTTATGTCAACTTCAACGCTCAAGGAAAATGTGCGTAACATATTTCTTGATACGCCGTCTGACAGTATGACTATAAGTTGCATTTCTTTCGGCTTCAAGTATGGTGTGCCGAATGAAGCCGATCTGGTATTTGATGTACGCTGTCTGCCGAATCCGTATTACATACCCGAGCTTAAGGAAAAGTCGGGACTTGATAAGGAAGTCAGGGATTATGTAATGAGCTTTGAAAGCTCACAGACCTTACAGACAAAGCTGTTCGACCTTATAGATTTTCTGATACCTCAGTATCTTCACGAGGGCAAGAGCCAGCTTGTAATAGCTTTCGGCTGTACGGGCGGCAAGCACCGCAGTGCGACATTTGCGGAAAATATGTGCGAGCATCTCAGCAAAAATCACCTTAAAGCAAGGGTGCTTCACAGAGATGTGAATAAGGATAAGAAGTAACGATAATCAACCGACAGCGGATAAATGTGAACTGATTTCACTTTAAAAGGAGCGATTCTGATGTCATTTGCCGCCGATGTGAAAAATGAGCTGTGCAAGGCGGAACACAGCAGAAAACAGCTTGAGCTTTTGTCAAAGGGAGCGGCGTATGCCATGACGGAAGACGGCGAAGGCTGTTTTTTTAATACGGAAAACAAAAGGGTAGCCGATAGTATTGCCGACGCCTTTGATTCGGTAGGCAAGGAATATTCGACCGGTGAAAGCACATTCAGAGGAAGAACGCTTTACACGGTAACTCTTGCGGATAAAAGCTATGCTTACCCCATACCCGACTGTTCGGGCGATGACGCTTTCGGCGTGTATCTCAGAGGAATTTTCCTTGTCTGCGGACTGGTTGCAAATCCTGAAAAAGGCTATCAGCTGGAGCTGTTCCTGCATGATGAGAGCAAATGCAGAACATTGCTTTCCATGATAGAAGAACACGGTATGGGAGCAAAGCTGTCAAGCCGCCGTGGAAGCAGCTTTCTTTATATCAAAGAGAGCGAAAAGATCTCCGATATGCTGACCTATATGGGCGCTATGATGCAGGCAATGGAGATAATGAACGTAAAGATCTATAAGGAAGTACGCAATAACGTCAACCGAAGCGTCAACTGCGAAGCGGCAAATCTTGACAAGACGATAGCCGCCGCACAGAAGCAGGTGGACGATATCAACTACATATTTGAAAAAAAAGGAGAGGGGTATCTTACCGACGAACTGTTACAGGTTGCAAAGATACGCCTTACCGCACTTGAACTGTCGCTCAGCGATATCGGTAAAATGCTCGAGCCGCCTATAAGCAGGAGCGGAGTAAACCATAGACTTAAAAAGATAAGCCTTATTGCAGACACACTCAGAGGAGAAGAAAACCGGGGAGAATAAAAGTGAGCGGATTTGTACATTTGCACGTTCATAGCGAATACAGCCTTCTTGACGGCGCTTGCCGTATAAGAGGGCTTGTCCGTCATATAAAAGAAATGGGACAGACCGCCGTGGCACTGACCGACCACGGTGTAATGTACGGCTGTGTCGATTTCTATAACGAATGCGTTGAAAACGGCATAAAACCGATCATCGGCTGCGAGGTTTACGTCGCACCGCACACACGTTTTGATAAAAGCACCAAATCCGATATGCGACCGCATCACCTTATTCTGCTGTGTAAGGATAACGAGGGGTACAAGAATCTTTCAAAGCTCGTAACACTTGGCTACACAGAGGGATTTTACAATAAGCCGAGAGTGGACAAGGAACTGCTCAGAAAGTATTCAAAAGGTCTTATCTGCCTTTCTGCGTGTCTGTCGGGTGAACTTCCGAGAACACTGCTTGACGGCAGACTAGCCGACGCCATTGCTGTTGCAAAGGAATATAAGGATATTTTCGGAGAGGACTATTATATAGAGCTTCAAAGTCACGGCATAAGCGAGCAGGAGCGTATATTGCCATATCTTCTGCGTGTGGCAAGAGATACCGGTACTCAGCTTGTCGCTACAAACGATGCGCACTATGTTGAAAAGGATGACAGCTATATACAGCGTTTACTCACCTGTATTGCTACCAACACAACGCTTAACGACAAAAGCAATATGCAGTTTCCGACGGACGAATTTTACCTTAAAACCGAGGACGAAATGAAAGCGCTCGGCTTTCCGCAGTCGGCATACGACAATACCGTAAAGATAGCGGAAAAGTGCAATGTGAACTTCACATTCGGTCATACAATATTGCCTTATTTCAAGGTGGAGGGATACGAAAACAACGAAATATTTTTTACCGAACAGGTAAGAAACGGACTCGTAAAGCGTTACGGAAATCCCGTGCCGAAAGAGGCTTCCGAGCGTGCCGAATATGAAATGTCGGTAATAAAGAAAATGGGCTTTATCGACTATTTTCTGATAGTAGCCGACTTTATCGGCTATGCAAAAAGAAACGGCATTGCAGTAGGTCCGGGCAGAGGCTCGGGTGCAGGAAGCGTATGCGCATACTGTCTTGGGATAACCGATATCGACCCGATACGCTTCAATCTGCTGTTTGAGCGTTTCCTGAATCCAGAACGTGTTACAATGCCTGACTTTGACGTAGACTTCTGTTATATAAGACGGCAGGAGGTAATTGATTACGTTGTCAGAAAGTACGGCAGAGATCATGTGGCGCAGATAATAACATTCGGCACAATGGCGGCAAGAGGCGCTATCCGTGACGCAGGCAGGGCAATGGGACTGCCTTACGGCAAGGTGGATACCGTAGCAAAACTTATCCCTATGTCTATGCACTCGACAATTGACGGTGCGCTGAAAAGCGAAAAGGAGCTTGTGAAACTTGCCGCAACGGACAACGAGGTAAGTCTGCTTATCGAAACCGCAAAGAAGATAGAGGGTATGGCACGGAATACCTCGATACACGCCGCCGGTATAGTTATAACCCGTGATCCCGTAGCCGACTATGTACCGTTGTACAGAAACGGCGAAGGCGAAGTTATGACGCAGTATACTATGACAACCATAGAGCGGCTCGGACTGCTTAAAATGGACTTTCTCGGACTGCGCTACCTTACTGTAATACAGGACTGCTGTAAACTTGTACAGAAAAACGATCACGGTTTTGATATAGAAAAGATACCCGAAAACGACAGTGCAACCTATGATATGATGTCATCCGGCGGAACGCTCGGTATTTTCCAGTTTGAAAGTGCAGGTATGACCTCGCTTTTATCCCGTATGAAACCGCATTCGATTGAGGATCTCACGGCGGCTTTGTCGCTGTATCGTCCCGGTCCTATGGATTCAATCCCGACCTATCTTGAAAACCGCCGACACCCGGAAAAGATACGTTACAAGCACCCGCTTTTAAAGGATATCCTTGATGTTACCTATGGCTGTATCGTGTATCAGGAACAGGTAATGATGATATGCCGTGTGCTTGCAGGCTACTCATTTGGCAGAGCCGATATCGTTCGCAGAGCGATGGCAAAGAAAAAGCCTGAGGTAATGGTAAAGGAGCGTGCGACATTCGTTGAGGGCGCTGTCGCAAATAATGTTGACAGACAGGTAGCCGAAGAAATATTCGATGATATGATGAGCTTTGCAAGCTATGCCTTCAACAAATCCCACGCCGCCGCATATTCACTGCTCGCTTACCGCACGGCTTATCTCAGATGTCATTATTACAAGGAATATATGGTCGCACTGCTAACAAGCGTGATCGGCTGGGGCGGAAAAACCGCCGAATATATCGGCGACCTTGCACAACACGGTCTGAAACTGCTCCCGCCCCATGTAAACTACAGCGAAACAGGTTTTTCGTGTGAAAATGACGGAATACGTTTCGGACTTCTTGCAATAAAAAATGTCGGCGCTAATATGATAGCCGATATTATTGAAGAAAGAACCAAACGTCCGTTTAAATCGCTGTTCGACTTCTGCGACAGAATGTCGGATAAGAATATAAATAAACGTGCGCTTGAATCGCTTATAAAATGCGGTGCGCTTGACGGACTGGGCAACAACCGCCGTGAAATGATGATGTCGTTTGAACTTATGCTTGACACACTTTCACAACGTCACGACCTTGAGGGGCAGATGGACCTGTTCGGCAACAGCGACAGTGCAGATACATCGGAGTTTAAGGTTCAACCGACAGACGAATATTCAGCCGCACAGCTTCTGTCGCTTGAAAAGGAAATGCTCGGTATATATATTTCAGGGCACCCTGCCGAGCCGTACTACAGGATAGCACGAAACTGCGGATATACAAATATCGGCAATATACTTGAGCACCCTAAGGACAAGCAAAGCGTAAAGATAGTAGCCTTGCTGTCGTCAAAGCGTTCGCATATCACCAAGTCAAACAAGACAATGTGCTTTGCGGTGATAGAAGATATGAGCGGTGAGATGGAATGTCTTGTGTTCCCTAAGCTGTACGAACAGTATTTTGCTATGCTTGAGCCGGGAAAGGTATATGCCTTTGATGGGACGATTTCCGTTGAGGACGAAGGCGATCCGAAACTGCTAATAAATATAATTACTGAGCCTGATATGAAAAAGCTCGGCAAGACTATGAAAGTAACCGATGTAAAGCAGAATGAGAACACGACGCTGTATATACGTTTCTCTTCGCGGGGCGATAAGAATATCCCGGCGGTGAAATCACTGCTCAGAGCAAATAAGGGCAACACTCTGACAAAGATATGTTTTGACGATACAAGGGAAACTGTGACGCTACCTCCGAATTTATCCGTTGATTTGAACAGTGATTTTATACAAAAATTGAACGGGATTTGCGGCAAAAACAATATAATTATAAAATAAGTCGAAAAAATGAAATTACCCCTTGACTAAATTGCATTTTAGGAGTAAACTAAGATGTGTGTAAATAATCTCGGAGGGAGACCTCTAAGGAAGGATGTACGATATTATGAAAAAGATTGGCGTTTTAACAAGCGGCGGCGACGCACCGGGCATGAATGCCGTTATCCGTGCGGTAACAAGAGCGGCTATTTCAAAGGGAATGGAAGTCGTAGGTGTACGCAGAGGATACAATGGACTTATTAGCGGTGACATTATTCCTCTTGATGCAAGAAGCGTATCTGATATAATTCAGAGAGGCGGCACAATGCTTTACACAGCAAGATGCGCAGAATTCAGATATGAAGAAGGTCTTCAGAAGGCTAAGAAGACTTGCGAAGAGAATGGTATCGAGGGTCTTGTAGTTGTCGGCGGCGACGGCTCATTCAGAGGTGCGGCTGACCTTTCTGCAAGAGGAATCCTCAGCATCGGCGTTCCCGGCACAATAGATAACGATATTTCTATGACCGAATACACAATCGGTTATGATACAGCTATGAACACAGTAGTTGAAATGGTTGACAAACTGCGTGATACAGCGCAGTCACACGACAGATGCTCCGTAGTTGAGGTTATGGGCAGAAATGCAGGCTACATAGCTCTCAATGCAGGTATCGCCTGCGGTGCAACTTACATTATCACTAAGGAAGAGCCATTCACTGTAAACGATGTTATCTCAAAGATAATCGAAGGACAGAAGAGCGGTAAGCACCACTTCATCGTTATCGTTGCAGAAGGCATCGGCGGAAGCGAACAGCTCGCCAAGGAAATCGAACAGGCAACAGGCGTTGAGAGCCGTGCTACAATTCTCGGTCACGTTCAGAGAGGCGGCAGCCCCACAGTTCAGGACAGAGTAGCAGCAAGCCAGCTCGGTTATTATGCCGTTGATCTTCTTTCAAAGGGCATCGGCAACCGTGTTGTAGGTCTTCAGCACAATGAAGTCGTAGACTATGACATTCAGGAAGCTCTCAAGATGAAGAAGGAATTTCCTCATGATCTGTACAAGATTGCAAATGAGATCAGCTTCTGATTTAAAAGGCAATAACGGTTTTCCGTTATATAAAGACTGTATCGGAATATAAAACGGTACAGCCGACAGAGTAGGTTAACGTGCGTAAAGTGCCTGAGGGACGGGGAGTTGTCCTCGGGACGAACACCACAAAGGTGGCGGTGCGTTTTCCGCATCTCGCTGTTGCATATAAGAGATAATCGCCGTATTTATCCCACATTATGCGATTGCGTAAGCTTGCGTCATTGAGGAGGTAAATATGGCGTTTTTTCGTAATTTTAAAAAGTCGTTCGAGGAACTGAAATCTATTCGTTGCCTTACAGTAACGGCGCTTCTTATCGGTGTTTCGGTAGCACTGAAATTCGTTATGATCATGCCGAGTGAAACGCTCAAGATCAGCTTTGCATTTGTAGGTCTTGCGGCTATCGGTATGCTGTACGGTCCTGTTGTGGCAGGACTTGCAGGCGTTGTCACCGATGTAATAGGCTTTCTTGTAAAGCCTACCGGTGCGTTTTCACCGATATTCACACTGGTTGAAGTCGCAGGTGCTGTAATTTACGGTATCTTCCTGTACGGACTTAATCCCGTGAAGCTCGATTTTTCAAGCAGATCCGCATTTTTCGGCGGACTTAAGACAAACGGCTTTCAGGTGTTCAGAATATTTATGGCGAAGTTCTGCGTCAATCTTTTCTGCAATGTGTTCTTGAATACAATTGCAATGGTGATAATGGGCTACTTTGCACCGGAGGTATTCTGGGTAAAGATAACAACACGAATAGTAAAAAACCTCACGATGCTGCCTATAGAGGTATTCATACTTCTGCTGGTGCTTTATCCTGTTATGGTGGCATATCGTGCGGCATTCAGAGAAAAACGCTCGGCTTGATACAAGAAAAGAGGATCTAGTATGACTGAACTTGGTTTTTTAGGCGCAGGTAATATGGGCAGTGCGATAATGCGTGGTATCTGCTCATCGGATATGCAGGTAAGTGTTTCGGCGTATGATAAGGATACGGCAAAGCTTGAAGCGCTTTCTTCATTCGGAGTAAAGCCCTGCGAGAGCGAATGTGAGCTTGTTAAAAAGTGCGATTACATACTGCTTGCGGTAAAGCCGCAGGTGCTTGGCGGAGTGCTTGACACTATCGCAAATGATGTAACACACGACAAGGTTATAATATCTATCTGTGCGGGAATATCCGAGGATTTTATCCGCAGTCATACAATACCGAACGCAAAGGTAGTTTTAGTTATGCCGAACACTCCTATGATGCTCGGTCTTGGTGCAAGCGCAATATCAAGAGCAGACGGAGTGACCGATGAAGAATTTGCTTTTGCAAAGTCGGTTATCGAAAGCTGCGGTATCGCAGAGGAAGTGCCGATAAATAAGATGAAAGAAATAATCGCCGTAAACGGCAGTTCTCCCGCTTTCATCTATCTTTTTGCAAAAGGCTTTGTAGATTACGCAAAGAGCGTAGACATTGATCCCGATGCGGCACTTAAGCTGTTTGCACAGTCGCTTGTCGGTTCGGCAAAGATGCTCACAGATTCGGGCATGACGGTAGACGAGCTTATAAAGCAGGTTTCTTCTCCCGGAGGAACGACTATAGCAGGCCTTGACAAGCTGTATGAGGGTAAGCTCACCGATACGGTCGATGAATGTTGTAAGGCTTGTACCGCAAGAGCATACGAGCTTGCAAAGAAGTAATTCATTATTGTTATCAGCCAATAAAAATACTCCCTGCAGGAAAAACTCCGCAGGGAATATTTTTTATATATCGGGATAGATATTATTACTGTTCTTCAACTTTTGTGTTTTTGCCTACAAGCACTGCAATTGCTCCGCCGATGATAAGTGCGACAAAGCCTGCGAGTGTTTCAAGATTAAATCCGAAGCCATCGGGGAACACCGCATAAAGTGAGCCGAGCACAAGTCCCATAATTGCGCTGTATACAAGCAGGGAGTAACGCTTCATCAGTGCGGAAATCAGCTTTGCTCCGAATACAATGCCGATAAACACGCCGATAGCTGTTGGTATCAGTATCATAAAGTCAAGGCTCTTGATAGCACCGATAACAGTCGTGTATATTCCGAGCAGTACCATCACAAACGAGCCGCTTACACCGGGAATTATCATTGCTACTGCCGCAACAGTAACACCGAGCAGAAGTGTTATAAACAGCACAGGGTTCATTTTATAGGTGTAGGTAAAACTGTCTTGAACTATTGAGAATATATCGGTATCCGCGGGCAGGGTCAAAGTGATGCTCTGACCCTTTGGAATTTCACTGCCTTCAGTTCCGACAAGAGTAGTCATATCGGCAGAGGATTTTTTTACGGCACAGCCGGTAAGCTCTCCGTCTATCTTTTCTGCGACCTTAAGCTGCCAGTCTGATTTCATATCATAACTGCCGTTATTTGTAATCGTAACAGTACAACCTGTGTTTTTATGAACGGCACTTATCTCAAACACATCATTCTGAGGAAGCTTGTTTACAAATGTCATACCGACAACAAGTGCAAGCGCCGGGATAAATGCAATAAGGCATTTCGGCGTGATCTTTCTGCCTCCGACTGTCATATTGCGGTAGATAAGCGGGATACTTCCGATTATAAGTCCCATAAAGAACATATTCGTTGCAACGGGAAAGTTGTCAAACAACCAAGTTATCACAAATGAGAATCCGAGCACTCCGACAGCCGCGCCTATGCCGAAAAAGATGATGAATTTGATATTCTTTTTAATAGCCGACAGCTTTAATGTCAGCACGTCCACTACCTTGTCATACACGCCGAAAACTACCATCATAGTTCCGCCGCTTACACCGGGAATCACGTTTGCAACACCGAATACTATTCCGTATACGATGTTAAGAAGATGAGTCAGCATATTTACTCCTTCAGTTAAGATGTTTTTTTATTTCTATTGCTATTGCAGGCGCAACACCGGCTATAACCGCCGTTATAGAAGCAAGCGGGTGCGGCATTGCAAATCCGAACAGCAAATTGACAAAAGGTATGTACGGCAGAAGTATTGCCGTAAGTGAGGTTGCTATTACAACGTTGAGCAAATATTTAGGTATTGTCTTATTCCTGAATGAGCCGGGACGCTTATCAACAGATTCTACAGCCATTGTACCGGTCATAACTGTAAGAAGCGTCAGCAGAGCCGATGATACCTGTGCGGTCGGCAGAAGTCCGCTCATTATAATAACGAATATCGCACTTATCACGCCGCATATCGTACCGCAGGCAAGGCTCCTGACAAAGAACATTCTGTCGCCTTTGCCCCTTGAAATAAAGCCTGACGCAGTCATATCGCTCTTAATATCGGCTGTGACATTTCTGAAACCTGTGCAACAAAGCGGAATAACAACCGCAGTAAGCAATGCCGCAAGCATAGGCGTTACCGCATTACTGCCTGTCGCCATATCGGCAATTGCCGTAAGCGAGAACATCACAAGGGATGAGAGCAGTGCAAAAATACAGCGCTTTATGTTGCGGTGAAGCTGTCTTGCTTCTTTTATCATTTCAACAACCGAGGCAAAGTTGTCATCACGCACTATAAGTCCGCTTGCCTCATATACACAGCCGGTGGTGTTTTCAAGCGAGGTGATACCAAGGTCTGCATGGGTCACCATTTCATAATCATTGTCTGAATATCCGACAACGGCAACCGTTTCACCTGCCGCTCTGAGCTCATCTATTATTGTTATACGTTGAGTGGCGCTGACGCGGCAGAATATCTCAGCGTCTGTATAGTTTGGTTTTTCGCCTGTTAGCGAGCTTTCCGCAATAGTGTCGCCTGATATCATTCCCTTGTCGGAAAGCCCGATTTTCTTACCCATTGAGCTTGCGGTCTCAGGGCTGTCGGAAGAAGTCAGCACAAGCTTTACACCCGCTCTCCTGCAACCCTGCATAGCAAGCGGTATCATATCTCTTGTGGCGCTTATAAACGACACAAGTCCCATATAGTTGTAACACACCGAGTAAAGGCTCTTAGGAAGTTCTTCACCGTCGGGTACTATATAGTATGCAGAAGCCCATACCTCAAGTCCGCGTTTTGCAAGAGAAGCGGCACGGTTTGTTATCTCAAACAGCATATCTGTGTGCATATCGCAAAGCCCCGTGATTTTTTCGACCGAGCCTTTCACGCAGACAAGATGTCTGTCGCCCATTTTGTAGATATTTCCGCCAATCCTGTCGGTGTCGTTGTACGGAAACTGTGCCGCTACCTCGTTTCGTTTGAGCGTGCTTACATCTGCGCCGCCAAGTGCGGCATTCAGCAAAAATGCCTGTTCCGCAAGCGTCGGTTCATCCCTGTCGCACGAGAGTACCGTTACGGTAGTCATAAGGTCGGGATTTTTGCTGTATACGCCTGCAACCTCAAGCATATTCGGTGCGACTACCGCCGACTTGTCAATGACGAGCGTTGTCAGTCCGTTAAGCTTTTCGGGGACGGTAAGGTTTTTGATTATAGCGCCCTTACGTTCTATACGGCGAACAAAGTTGATGTTGTACATCCTGATGAACAGCTCAACGAACGGCATAAACATACAGATAAGCCAGCCGCAGGCGCTTACCGCAACACCCATGACATCTGTGTTCCTGCCGGTGAGTACCTGTAAAATCACACCGAGCACGCATATTACCGTTGCCGCTATTGCAAGCGGAAGACGGAGCTTTACACAGGTCTTTTCATAACGTGAGAAGTTGGGGTCGGACGATTTGCCGAGCTTTTCTCCGTTTCTTGCTCTGTATGTATCTTCACCCGTTGCAACTACTCTTGCAACAGCAGAGCCTGAAAGTATTCGTGTTCCTGCATATATACAGCTCTTTTTAAGCCCGGTTGACTTGGGGTCTGAGCCGTTGTGCTTTGCGACCGGCGTCGGATCTTCCGTAAAGCGGCTTTCATCAACGGTAAGCCCTGTACATTCAAGTATATGTGCGTCCGCAGGAACTATTTCTCCGCCCTGGACGATTATTATATCGTCGGGTACAAGCATAGCCGCCGGGATAAGCTCAAGCGATGAGTCGCGTATCACCCTGTATTTCATTTTAGCCGACATTGTGCGGTTCCTGATATTGTCGTTGCTTCTGCGGCAGATAACGCACAGCGTTATTATCTGTGCCACCGACATAGCGAGGCACATTATACCTGTCGCATACTGCGATAATGCGGCTATCTGTATAATTCCCGCCGCAAAAAGCAGAACTGCCGTCGGGTCAAAAAGGTAATGATATACCTTAAAACTTTTGTTCTCTGTTTCCCTGAAAATATTACTTCCGTACATTTCGAGATTATCCGCCGCTTTATCAGCGCTAAGACCGGTATAATCTCCTCTGAAATTCAAAAACTGTGCCATATTTCTCTTTTCTTCGATAATTTTATTCAGTTCATTTCTATTTATAATTCCGCCGCTATATCGACAACGGCACGGATAAACTTTCCTATTGTATATTATCTCATAATCTGTGCGAAAAATCAAGAGTTATGACAAATGTAAAATCAATGTATGCAAGGAAAATGCCGATGTATAGTCGGTTTCACAATACTTTCACCGTTTTGTAAAGTTTTTGTAAAATTCTCTAAGGTTTCTTTAAGGCAGAAGATGTATCATTACAGCACAAACAAAAAAGCAACACCCAAAACAAGAAACCGAAAGGAATGAGATATATGGATAAGAGTATTTTCAAACGTCACGAGCTTAAATACCTTGTCAGTGCAGAGCAGCGAGAGCTTATAGAAAGCGTATTTGAACGGTATATGATACCGGACGAGCACGGCGAAAGCACAATATGCAACATCTACTATGACACTTCTGATTTCAGACTGATAAGACGGTCGCTTGAAAAGCCGGTCTACAAGGAAAAATTAAGGCTTCGCAGTTACGGTACGGCTTCGGGTGACAGAAATGTTTTCCTTGAACTTAAGAAAAAGTATAAAGGTATCGTGTATAAAAGGCGTATATCACTCAACTGCGATGAAGCGCAGGATACTCTCGAAAACGGCGAAAGACTTACCGAAAGCAGCCAGATAGCAAAGGAAATCAACTACTTCCTTGATTTTTACGAGGATATCTTCCCGGTGGTTTATCTGTGCTATGACAGAACAGCTTATTTCGGTGCGGATGATCCCGACCTCAGAATTACATTCGATCGTAACATACGATGGAGAACGCAGGATGTTGACCTGAAAATAGCTCCCTACGGCGAGCAGATTCTTGACAGAGGATATTCGCTGATGGAAATAAAGGCGGCAGGCTCAATGCCGATGTGGTTGGTTGAACTGCTCGCTGAAAGAAAAATAAATCAGATTTCGTTCTCAAAGTACGGAATGGCATATATGACAATGCTCAGACAAAGCATGGGCATAAGAACGAAAAAAGTAAAAAGTGAGGTAACGGTAAATGTTTGATACGGTAATACAAGGAATTTTCAGCAGTACGGCTGATATAACACTGGGCGGTTTTCTTATCGGCGTAGGCTCGGCGCTGGTACTCGGAATAGCGATGGCTTTTATGTATATGTACAAAAACACATACACAAAGAGCTTTGCTATAACTCTTGCCACACTTCCTGCGATAGTCAGCATAGTGATAATGATGGTGAGCGGTTCAATAGGCGCAGGCGTTGCGGTAGCAGGAACATTCTCTCTTGTAAGATTCCGTTCTGTACCCGGTACGGCAAAGGAAATAGGCTCGATATTTCTTGCAATGGCGGTAGGACTTGCGTGCGGAATGGGCTATCCGCTGTACGCTCTTATCTTTGCGGTGATAATGGGAGTTGCAAACATAGTGCTTACCGCAACCCCCTTCGGTGAATCAAAGAAGAATGAGGTTGACAGGGTACTTCATATCACAGTTCCCGAGGATCTTGAATATGCGGGAATATTTGACGATATATTCGCAAAATACTTATTGCAGTACAAAATGATTCAGGTAAAAACAACAAATCTCGGCAGCCTCAACAAGCTGACCTATAATATCACGCTTGGCAAGGCAGGCTGTGAAAAGCAGATGATAGACGAGCTGAGATGCAGAAACGGCAATCTTGAAATAAACATAACATCACAAAGTACAGACGGCAGAGAACAGCTCTGAAAAATCGTTCTGATACGAAAGGCGGTAATTTTATGAAAAAGAAAATATTAGCTGTAATAGTTGCTACAGCGCTTATAGTTTCATGCTTTACATCATGCGATAACAACGCATCATCAGATTCGCAGGCATCACAGGTTACGAGCAGTACGACAAGCAGTTCAGACAGCACTTCTTCAGGCACAGATACAAGTTCCGATACATCGGACAGCACTTCGGACAGCGATAAACAGCTTACAGCGGACGATATGTTCTCCGACCGTGATCTGTCGGGCGATTACTCGGAATGCACAGATATTACGTTAAGCAAAAGCACCGCAAGCTGTTCGGACAGTTCGGTAACAGTTGCAGACGGCTCGGTCACAATAACCAAAGCCGGAACATATAAATTCAGCGGAACATTCATGGGTCAGATAATCGTAAATGCCGGCGACAGCGACAAGGTACAGCTTGTGCTTGATAACGCAAGCATCACTAAAGAGGGAAGTGCGGCGCTTTATATCATAAATGCCGACAAGGTATTTATAACAACTGTAAAGGGAACAGAGAACACGCTTTCAAGCACGGGTGAATTTGCGACAAGCGATGATGAAACGAATATTGACGGTGCTATATTCTCAAAATCGGATATAACCTTCAACGGCAGCGGTACTCTGAACGTAAAGTGCGAAAGCAAGCACGGCATTGTAACAAAGGATGACCTCAAGATAACGGGCGGAACATATAACATCACCTCCGCATCACAGGGCCTTTCGGGCAAGGACAGTGTGAGAATCGCAGGCGGCAATATCACGATTACTTCCGGCACGGACGGAATCCACAGCGAAAACACAGACAATACCGAAAAGGGATATGTATATATCTCAGGCGGTACGCTGAACATCACAAGCGGCAAGGACTGCATTGACGCATCGGGTACGGTTGACATAAAGGACGGAACATTCACCCTTAAGGCAGGAGGCGGTTCGTCCGAAAAGACAACAGGCGACAGCACCGAGTCATATAAGGGTATAAAGGCTGACGGTGTGCTGACAATATCGGGTGGTACGTTTGATATTGATACGCTTGACGACGCAATCCACAGCAATGCAGACGTTACGGTATCGGGCGGTACGCTTGACATAAGCACGGGCGACGACGGCATTCACTCCGGCAACAACACGGTTGTCAGCGGCGGCGAAATCAACATTGATAAATGCTATGAAGGTCTTGAAGGTCAGACGGTAACGGTCAGCGGCGGCAAGGTAACACTTACGTCATCGGACGATGGAATCAATGCCGCAGGCGGCGACAATCAGGGCGTGGGCGGAGGCTTTGGCCCCGACTCATTCTCAGCCGACAGCGAAGCTAAAATTACTATAACGGGCGGTGAAATACACGTCAGTGCAAGCGGCGACGGACTTGACTCGAACGGCGATATTGAAATATCGGGCGGTACGGTTTATGTATACGGTCCTACAAGCAATGGTAACGGCTCGCTCGATTATGAAAATAACGCTGTGATAACAGGCGGTACGGTAATTATGGCAGGCTCAAGCGGTATGGCTATGAACTTCGGCTCGGAGTCAACGCAAGGTTCGATACTTGCAAGCACAGGTAACGCAAGTGCGGGAACGACCGTGAAGCTCACCGATTCAAACGGTAATGTAATTGCAGAGTTCACACCTACAGTATCATTCCAGACAGTCGTTATAAGCACTCCCGATATCAAATCTGACGGAACTTATACATTGACAGTCGGGGACAGCACACAGGAGATCACTATGTCGGGCTATATCTACGGCAGCGGCATGGGCGGCGGATTCGGCGGAGGCGGCATGGGCGGACAGCCCGGAGGAAACGGAGGCTTCGGCGGCGGTAACCGTCCAGGCGGTAACAATCAAGGCGGCTTTGCCGGAGGCAATCCTCCTGATATGAACGGCGTTCAGAACGGTAATATGACTGCGAACGCATGATTACAAGTTAAAGTTTATATACACCTTACAGCAGACCCCCCGACAGTTTATCTGTCGGGGGGTCTGCCGAGTAAAAAAAGAGCAACCGCTGTCCTGAAACAGCGGTTGGAATACAAAATAACAGCTTATTCGCTTCTGAGTGCGAGAACAGGATCTTTCTTAGCTGCATAGTGTGAGGGGATAAGTCCTGCGATAAGGGTAAGGAGCATACTGATTATTACCAGTATAACAGCACCCTGCCATGGCAGCACGCACATACCTGAAATGCCTGTAAGACTGTATACTATTGCGTTTGCAGGGATAAGCAGTAACAGTGTTACACCGATACCGATCGCGCCTGCGGCAAAGCCGACAATGAGCGTTTCTGCGTTGAACACACGGGAAATATCTCTCTTGCTTGCGCCCATAGCACGAAGTATGCCAATCTCCTTTGTACGCTCAAGCACGGAAATGTAGGTGATAATGCCTATCATTATAGACGATACGACAAGCGAAATTGCTACGAAGGCGATAAGGATAACGCTGATAGCGTCAATTATCGTTGATACCGAGGTCATCATAAGACCGACAATATCTGTGTATTCAATCTTGAGGTTTTCGTTACCGTCAGCCTTTACCTTATCGTTATAGTCGCTTATGATCTGCTCGATTTTTTCTTTTGCGTCAAAGTCCTTGGGGTAGATGTTTATGCGGCTCGGTTCGTCAAGCGACGCAACTCCGAGGAGCGTCATATTTCCGTCATAGGTGGCGTCGGACTCTGTATTCATCTGCTGAGAGAACGCATCGATTATCTGCTGTTCGGTCATGCCCATCTGCTGAGCCTGCTGAAGCTGTGCCATCACCTGCGCCTGCTGTTCTTCGGGCAGAGTTGCTATATATCCCTGTATATCTTCCATTGTGAGGGTTTTCTTATCCTCGTCTTTAGCAAATTCCTTTCCTGTGAAGATATCTGTGTCGGGAGCGTCTTTCTGAGCTTTTACTATCTCGCTGTCATTTACCTTGTTTACAAGATACTCTGTAAGCTCGTGAGTGTAGCCTATTGCAGATGACGAGCTTGATGACATAATGCTGTTCTCTTCGGGCTTGATGATGCCGACTACCTTTATCGGCTCGGCATCCTCGACAACCTTTGTCATATAAATCTTGTCGTCGCTCTTGTCTGTCCAGATATCGTTTTCCTTTTCGTAGAATTCGGGGTTGGTTACCAGTCTGAATTCAAGTCCGAGAAGCTCGTCGTAGGTGTAGGTCTGTAATTTGCTTGTGAAGTCGACCTTTTCGTTATTGTTGCTCATAGCGCTTTTTACTGCATTGACAAGCTCGTCGCTGTCCATAAGTCCCATACAGTAAAGGCTGTAGTCGGAAATCTCGTTATCCTTGTTTACCATTACGACAACTTCATTGTAAGCATTCGGCATTCTTCCCGCAAGCACCTTGTACTGCTCGTTTAACAGCTTATCATTGTCAAGAAGCTCTGTCCAGGTGTCATAGCTTGTGCTTACAACGTTGCTCATAAGCTGTGAGTCGTACATTGCGTTAGTCATACCCATATCTTCAAACAGGGTAGCGGGGTTTACCTGAATTATGCCTTTATCCTTATCGTTTCTGAAAATATTGAGCGGAGTGGAATAGCTATACTTTATATCGCTGACATAATCGTTTATCTCTTTTCCGTCATTTTCAAGATAAGTCTTGAAGCTCTTTAAATCATTGGCTTTAAGCTGAGTGAGCATGGTGTTTACCATATTGCCCATTATATTGTTTGAATGTATCTTTCCGTCATCGCTACTGTCGCTCTTGTTGTCTTTCATCATTGAGGTCATCATAGAAGACATATCCATTGCGTTGCGTTCAATAGCTATAGGATAACTTGCAAGGGTTTCTTCCTCGACCGATTTTATATAAAGCTGTGCGCCGCTCGATATTGACAGAATAAGCGCAATGCCGATAATGCCTATACTTCCCGCAAAAGAAGTCATAAACGTTCTGCCCTTTTTGGTCATCAGGTTGTTTAAACTCAGTGACAGTGCAGTAAAGTATGACATCGACGGTTTCTTTATCTTCTTTTCCTTGCCTTTTTTATTCTCGATAGGCTCGACAATGTTACGGTCATAAGGGTTTGTGTCATCGACTACCTTACCGTCAAGAAGTCTTATGATTCTGTTGGAATATTTCTCGGCAAGTTCCGGGTTATGAGTTACCATGATAATGAGCTTGTCTTTCGATATTTCCTTTAAAAGCTCCATTATCTGAATGCTTGTTTCACTGTCAAGTGCGCCTGTCGGCTCATCGGCAAGCAGTATGTCCGGCTCGTTTACAAGCGCTCTGGCAATTGCAACTCTCTGCATCTGACCGCCCGACATCTGATTGGGCTTTTTCCTGAACTGGTCGCCAAGACCTACCTTTATAAGTGCGTCCTTTGCTCTCTGTCTTCTTTCGGCTTTTGATACACCTGATAGTGTCAGTGCAAGCTCGACGTTTGCCAGCACTGTCTGGTGAGGAATAAGGTTATAGCTCTGAAATACGAAACCTATCGAATGATTACGGTAAGTATCCCAGTCGGCATTTTTGAATTCCTTTGTTGATTTTCCGCTGATTATAAGGTCGCCGTCCGTGTATCTGTCAAGGCCGCCGATAATATTCAGAAGCGTTGTTTTTCCGCATCCGGACTGACCGAGTATTGATACAAACTCGCTTTCACGGAAGTCTATGCTGACGCCTCTCAGTGCGTGTACCTTTTCGTCGCCGACTTTATAATCCTTGGTTATGTTTTTCAGCTGAAGCATAGTTTTGTCCTTTTCGTTATTAATTGATTCAAACGGCTTTTGCCGTAGATTTATCTGAAAGTTTGCGGCTTATTTTAAGCCTGCTGTGTTAACCGCATTTAAACTTTTCTTTTTCTTATCTTCTTTTTCGTTTTCTTTGTTTTCAACAGGGAGATAGACGGTGAACTGCGTTCCCTTGTTAAGCTCGCTTTTAACACGAATCCTTCCTCCGCACAGCTCAACGATACGCTTTACCATAGCAAGACCCAGACCGTTTCCGCCTGTTGCGTGTGAGCTGTCGCCCTGATAGAATTTTTCAAAAATACGTTCGGTAGTAGCCTTATCCATACCGATGCCGTTATCGGTGATACGCACTCTTACTTCCTGTTCATTCTTCGGGTTGATATCAAGCTTAACTTCAATTGTACCGCCCTCAGGTGTATACTTTATAGCGTTACCGATAACATTCAGCCACACCTGTTTCAGCATTTCGCTGTTGCCGTAATAGGTAATCTCGCAAAGGTCAGGTATAACCTCCTGGTTCTTTTCTCCCCATTGTCCCTGTAATTGCAGAACGCACCTGCGCAGTTCCTCATCGAGCGAGAAATCTTTTTTGTCGGTGATTATTTCCTGGTTTTCGAGCTTACTGAGCATAAGAATATTACTTGACATATTTATGAGCCGCTGCGACTCGTTTATGATTATATCGATGTATTCCTGTTCCTGCTCCTTTGTAAGACCGCCTTTTTTAAGCTGTTTTGCGAAGCCGTATACGGAAACCATAGGAGTTTTGAATTCATGTGAGAAGTCGTTTATGAAGTCATTTCTGAAAAGCTCGGTATTGCTAAGCTCCTTTACCATTATGTTGAAGTTTTCCTGTATATGCGAAAGTTCGCTGTTTCCGTTTTCCTCAAGTCGTACAGTAAAGTCGCCCTTTGATACTTTAAGCAGACCTTCCTTGAGGTCGTTGAGCGGGCGGAGCAATATACCCGAAAGCATAGCAGACAGTATACTGCCGATTATTATACAGGCGCACAGCATAATAAACGGCAGGAGCATAGGTACTACTCCTATGTGCTTCATCAGTCCGAATGCGTCAAGTATATTGAATATCAGCACGCAGATAACGCCTGCCGATACCATTATGAAGAATACGAACAATACAACATAGGTGTTTATGGAGCGCAGTCGCTTTTCCTCATCACTGATTTTTCTGTGCATCAGAATCCTCCTGATACTTAATGCTGTTTCAGAACAGCCTTGTAGCCCAGTCCCCTGACTGTAACTATCTCGAAATCCGGGTTGTTGTGGAATTTGTCACGCAGACGGTTTATGTGTACATCTATAGTACGCTCGTCTGTTTCTGTTTCCATATCCCACAGCTCGTCCATAAGCTGTCGGCGGGTAAATATCTTGTTCTGATAGCTCAGAAGCTTGAACAGCAGCATGAACTCCTTGTTCGGAAGTTCATATGTATTGCCGTCGCTTGTCACTGTCAGTGCGTCATAGTCAAGCACTGTGTTTCCTGCGTGAAGCTTGTGTTCGTTTGCAATATTACTGCGACGAAGCAGTGCTGAGATACGAAGAAGCATTTCCTCATCGTCAACAGGCTTTACCATATAGTCGTCAGTGCCTGCACGGAAGCCTGCAATCTTATCTGCAGAGGTCTCTCTTGCCGTAACCATAAGCACAGGCGTATTACAGCCGCCCTCACGGAGCGTTTTTACAAACTCATAACCGTCCATTCTGGGCATCATTACGTCAAGCAGTATAAGGTCGACGTGCTGTCTGTCAAGTATATCAAGTGCGTCAATGCCGTCAACGGCAGGTACAGGCTCATATCCGTTCTGCTTGAGTACGGTGCACATCAGTTTTCTTGTATTTGTATCATCCTCTGCGACCATTATATGAAACATATTATTTCCTCCGTTTTCTTTAACCGTATTTAATTATCTAATTATATTCTTCTTGATTTAACCGAATATTAAGCGATAACCGATATATGCAGAATGCCCTTGGCTTTTATGCTAAGGGCATATCTGTATTTTATATATTCAGAAGATACGAAAGGGTATCGCCTATTTCACCGAGTGCATTCTCTGTTGTCATTCCTACAAGTACGTCTGTAGCGCCTTTTTCTACGCAGAAGTCAGCCACGTTGAAATTACAGTAGCGCACATCTATAACGTATATTTCGCTGAATGATGAGGTAAGACAGGGTATCATAGCGCTGGGATAATCGTCTTTCAGTACAACAAGAACTCTGTCATTATTTACATCGGTAGTGATATGCTTTATGTAGCTGTCAGCCACCATGAACAGGCTGTAGAATGCTGTTGTATTGTAGTCTGATCTCGGCATCAGCGGATATTCAAACTGATATTCGTAGTCTTCGTTGTAGTAATCTGTTGTGTACTCGTTTTTCGGAACATAATAGGTGAATGTTTCGCCCTCGTACATAAGTCCTTCATACTGGGTTGCCGCATAGACAGAACCGAGGCAGTCCTCTTCATACTTGTCATAGTCCGACAGCTTCGCAAAGTTTACGCCTGCCGATTTTGCAAAACTCTGAGCCGCATAATAAGCTCCGAGCTGTTGCCAGTGACAGTCGCGCAGGAAGAACAGATTCTCTTTCTGATGCGGGAGAAGCGCATTCATAGTGTCTATGACCTTGATATTCTTGTCCAGCATATTTGAGATATATTCCGAATCGCTCAGTTCCGTATACTTTGTCTTTTCAAGTTCTGCAGGAGTTATAAACGTATTCTGGGTAAGTGCAAGCATACTGTATACATTTGCATCGGGAAGCAGTGTTTTCAGTGTGTTGAGGGTATTTGCATAGTCCTCGGCATTGTCACGGTTTCCATTGTAGAGCTGTGCTCCGTATATTGTGTCGCCGCTCTGATATACAAGCTGTGAGCCCTCTTCATAAAGCACCTGCGCATCGGGGTCTGAGGGCGCTATATACACGTTTTCGGGCTTAGACGAATTACTGCTTTCATCGGGTTTGGAGCTTGTTTCGGCTTTGGAAGTGTCAGCCTTGCTGTCATTCGAGTTATCCTTTGACGAGGTTTCGTCTTTGCTTTCCGGAGCATCGCTTGATGTATCGGACGGAGCAGGGGTAACAATAGCGATAGGCTTAGTGGATGCAGTTGTAACCTCGGTCTGTGATGAACCGCTGTTCACCTGCGAAACGCTGCCCTTGATCTCCGCACCGTTTATTGAAAAACCGAACAGCGAGCGGAAGCCTGCACCGATAGATTTGAAGGTATCTCTGAACGGTACGGTATCATTGAAGAAATAGCTTATATCCTCTGTATAGTCACCGTTCCAGTAAGTGTCCCATGTAAACTTGGGAAATGTGGCAAGGTTACGTTTTTCCGATTCCGATACAGTCGGGCGGGGGAGTACAAGCAGTCCGACAGCCACTACAGCAAAGAATACCGTGCATACGCCGATATTTATCCTTAACGCAAGTTTCTTCTTGCGTTCGTCATCGGTCAGCGGCTTGCTTTCCTGCTGAGCTTTTTCTTCCTTATCCTGCTTTTCGGGTTTGACTTTGATCTGTTTTTCAGTCTTGGCAGGCTTTTCTGACTTGGCGGAAATTACCGTTTTTTTGTCGTTCAAGCTCTTTTCGGAATGAGTGTTTTCGTTTTTTACGATTTTGTCGGATTTTTCGTGTTTAGCTTTTTTTGACTCGTGGCTTTTCTGAGCTTCCATCTTGCGACGGTATATCTCATTGAGCTCTTCAAGCTCCTTGTCGTCGATATGGTCTGACATTGTTACTCACTCCTTTCTCAGAACTGCCAGTAGATAAACGGGTTGTTGGTAGCGTTTACAAGCAGTATACTGCTCAGCGCAAACACTGCCACATTGAGCACCGTCTGACCTACCGAGGTTGCAAGGTAAAGATTCATACTTTCAAGCTTCTTTTTAATCGCCGGTACAACAGGCATACAAAGCACAATGCTGACAATAACAAGCCATGCGTTTGCCATCATATTCTGTGTTGAGATCTGGTCAACAAACGAGTTGCCGTTCATTCCGACAAGATTTCCGAGAAATGTGCCAAGCTTGCCTAAATCGGTGAAGTAGAAGATACCGAAACCCACAACGACTACTATCGTATTGTATATATGCGCAAGCGCCCTGGGCATTTTCCTCATGTTCTTGTTGCCGATAGTACGCTCTATAAGAATGAACAGTCCGAAGTAAAGACCCCATATGATGTAGTTCCAGTTTGCGCCGTGCCAGAAGCCCGTGCAGAACCATACGAGAAAGAGGTTGAGGTACTTTCTTCTCTTGCCGAATATAGGCACATAAAGAAGATAATCACGGAAGAATGTACCGAGTGAGATGTGCCATCTCTGCCAGAATTCCGTAATATTCTTGCTGACGAACGGATAACGGAAGTTTTCGTCAAAGTGGAAGCCGAATATGCGTCCAAGACCTATCGCTATATCGGAATATCCGGAGAAGTCGAAGTAAACCTGCATAGCGTAGGCTATTACCGTGTACCACGTTCCGACAACGGACAAAGACGCAAGATCGCCTGTCTTGAAGAACGTATCGACGATAGTGCTGAGGTTGTTTGCAAGGATGACCTTTTTACCAAGACCCATGCAAATCCTTGTGATACCCTCGCTTACATCGGCAGAGGTTATAACTCTGTTGTCTATCTCGTTTTCGATTACGGCATAGCGGACAATAGGACCTGCGACAAGCTGGGGGAACATTGAGATGTACATGAGCAGTTTGTACCAGCTTTTCTGTACCTTTATCTTGCCCCAGTAGCAGTCAAGAATATAAGAGATTATCTGGAATGTGAAGAAACTTATACCTATTGGCATTTCTATGTGCGGGACGGGCAGATCAACGGGACTTATTGCGTTGAAGTTTTCAACAAAGAAGCCTGTATACTTGAAGAACATCAGAAGCCCTATGTCGAATATAAGTGCACAAGCTGTTACTGCTGTAGCTTTCTTTGTGTCACGGAACTTATCTATAAGCAGCCCCGCAAAGTAGTTTACCGTGACGCTTCCGACAAGCAGGAACACCCATACGGGTTCTCCCCATGCGTAGAATATCATTGAGAATACGATAAGCACCCAGTTGCGGTATACTGTCTTACGGCAGATGAAATATGCTATAAAGCACAGCGCCATAAAGAAGTACAGGAAAAATAAATCGGCGAATATCAACTGTATCGTCCTTTCTTTTGTAGCTTAAATGTCTGTATTTTTGCGTCTGTCTGATTTCAGGCAAACCCTTTTCAGTATATTATTATACTATATCGAAAGCGCTATGTCAATTTCAATCCGCCCCGACATTATCCGAAAAAATGGCGTCCGGACTGCCGTTTATTGTGACAAATAACCACTTGTCCCGGTAATATAAAAATCGCTCCCGAAAAATCGGGAGCGACTGAAAAAAACATTATTGATTTGTTTCGTTGTTGCTGTTATCAACGTTATCGCCGATAACCTGAGCAGTATCTTCAGAAACTGCGGATGCAGCATCGTTTTCGTTCTGAACAGGTGCGCCCGTGTTATCGTCAAGCGGTTCGCCATTCATAAGCTTGTAGAAATCCTCGCCGTCGATCTTTTCGTGTTCCATAAGGTAATGAGCAACCTTGTCGAGCTGATCTCTGTGATTTAAAAGTATCTGCTTTGCGTTTTCATAGCTTGTGTCTATAAGCTCGCGAATCTCGCCGTCAATTTCTGCCGCAACGTTTTCGGAGTAGTTTCTGCCCTGAGAATAATCTCTGCCGAGGAATACTTCAGAGTTATCGTGTCCGTATACGATAGGACCGAGCTTTTCGGAGAAGCCGTATCTTGTTACCATGCTTCTCGCAAGGTCGGTAGCACGTTCAATATCGTTGCTTGCGCCTGTCGAGATTTCGTCAAGCACAATCTTTTCGGCAACACGTCCGCCGAGAAGAACAATAATCTCTTCTTCCATCTGTGTCTTGCTTCTGAAGCTCCTGTCATGCTCGGGGAGCGACATTGTGTAGCCGCCTGCCATACCTCTGGGTATGATAGAAACCTGGTGTACGGGGTCCTGCGTCTTGCAGTGGAACGTGCAGACAGCGTGACCTGCCTCGTGAAATGCCGTAAGGCGCTTTTCGTCTTCGCTGACAACCTTCGACTTCTTTTCGGGACCTGCAACCACCTTGATAGTAGCCTCTTCTATATCGGGCTGTGTGATAGCCTTTCTGTTGTTTCTTGCCGCAAGCAGAGCCGCCTCATTCACAAGGTTTGCAAGGTCTGCACCGGTAAATCCTGCCGTACCCTTTGCGATAGTAGCAAGACTGATATCGGGCGCAAGCTTTTTATTCTTTGTATGAACACGAAGGATTGCCTCTCTGCCCTTTATATCGGGATATCCGACAGTAATCTGTCTGTCAAAACGACCGGGACGGAGCAGTGCGGGGTCGAGAATATCACGTCTGTTGGTAGCCGCAATAACTATTACGCCCTGATTATCAGTGAAACCGTCCATCTCAACGAGTAACTGGTTGAGCGTCTGCTCACGCTCATCGTGACCGCCGCCAAGACCGGTACCTCTCTGACGACCTACCGCGTCAATCTCGTCTATGAAGATAATAGAAGGTGTGTGTTTCTTCGCCTGGTCGAACAGATCCCTTACACGGCTCGCACCGACGCCGACGAACATTTCAACAAAGTCCGAACCGCTTATGGAGAAGAACGGAACGTTTGCTTCACCTGCAACAGCCTTTGCAAGTAATGTCTTACCAGTACCGGGAGGACCCAGCAGAAGAACGCCGCGCGGAATTTTGGCGCCAAGCTCCTGATACTTTCTGGGGTTTTTCATGAAGTCGACGATCTCACTCATCTCTTCCTTTTCTTCTTCGGCACCGGCAACATCAGCAAACGTTATTTTAGGACCGTTTGCAGGCTGAGTTCTGGCGTTTGCCTTTGAGAACTGCGACATCTTTCCGCCGCCGCCTGCCTGACGCATGATGACAAATGTAAAGCCGATCATCAGTGCAACCATAAGCAGATAAGGCAGGAAGCTCAGTAAGAATGAGTTGTCGGAAACGGGGTAGAAGTCCTCAACGAGCGGACTGTCGGGATTCTTCTCGTTATATGCCTTTCTGTAGCCCTGTGTATCCTGTAAGAACAGGCTTACATTCGGTACAGAGTACTTATACTTCTTTGTACTGTCGCTCTTTAATGTGTACTGTAATTCGCCTGAGCCTAAATCAAGCGTATAGCCTGAAACGTTGTAGTTGTCAAATTCGCTTATCACCTGCGAATATCTTGTACGTTCGCCCGGTGTTGCGCTCATCTGGAGCATTGTCACCATACCTATGACAAGCAGAACGATAACTGCAAGGTAAATGAAAATGCCTTTGAATTTGTTGTTCTGATTCATCAGTTTCCCTTTCTGTCGGTCGTATCTGCATATTGCACCCGACCGTCTTTACGGTTATATTATTACGGCTGATTAGTTGCCTGTGATCAGCGTGCCTCGACCTTGAGCTCACCTATGTAAGGAAGATTCCTGTAAAGCTGAGCGTAATCCAGTCCGTAGCCCACTACAAATACATCGTCAACGTCAAAGCCGATATAGTCAGCTTTTATAACTTCGGATTTTCTTACCTTCTTGTTGAGAAGAGTACACACCTTTATTGACGCCGGTTCTCTTTTAAGGAAGAGATCCTTTACAAATTTAAGCGTCTTTCCGCTGTCGAGTATATCTTCAACGAGTATAACGTGTTTGCCCTTGATATCCGCAGTAATATCCTTTGTGAGCTTAAGCTCACCGGATGTTGTACCGTTTCCGTATGACTGTACCGTTACAAAGTCAAGTCTTGTGTAAAGATCGATATTCTTCATAACGTCAGATAAGAACATAAACGAGCCTTTAAGTATACCTATTATTGTTACTTCCTCGCCCTTATAGTCCTCGGTGATCTGTTTTCCTATCTCTTCGGCTCTTTTCATAAGCTCTTCGCTTGTGAAAAGCACTCTTTCAATATCATTGTGTATGCTTTTTTCCAAGTCTTGTTTCTCCGTCTTTTTCTTTATCATAAATAATACATCGCTTATGTTAAATAAATATTAAGCGATTGGAACAAAATCCGTAATACTGCAATTATAGCACGAATGCCCTCGAAAAGCAACGGTGATAATCACTTTTAAGCTGTTTATCACATTAATTTCGTCTGAATTTCTCACGGTCAGTCATAACAAACAGCTTTTTCTTTCTTATCATCACGAATTTGAACTGACACGGATTTATCTTTCCCTGTCTTGCTCTTATAATTCCTACGCAGCTTTCAACCGCTTTCATATTAGGCGGTATATCGTTATCCTTGAAAATCATAGTGACTATACGTCGCAGTATACATTCGTCAGCCGTATACAGCACGTTGACATCATACTTATCATCTGCCTTATGCGCCTTTTCCATAAGCTCCGAAGCGATTTTGTCAAGATATCTGTCGTCATCAAAAACAGACTGCGACAGTCTGCTTATTGCACTGAAAAGTGCAGGATTTATTTCTTTCAGCAGCGGTACGACCTTATGCCTGATCTTGTTCCGGGTATAATCGTCCGACAGATTTGTACTGTCTGTGACATAATCAAGCGAGTTTTCCGCACAGTACTCTTCAATATTCTCACGGGTATTGTACAACAGCGGACGGATTATATTGTCACGCTTTGCGGGAATTCCGCATATACCTGAGAGCGCAGTGCCTCTGACCATATTTATGAGAATGGTCTCGCAGTTATCCGATGCGGTGTGGGCGGTCGCTATCAGCCTGCCCTTGCTTATGCTTTCAAAAAAATCATATCTCAGTCGTCTTGCACATTCCTCAAGGCTGTCGTGCTTCTGCCTGAGGTCGTTTACCTTTATGCTTGCCACATACAGCGGAATATCGAGAAATCTGCACATTCTGCGGACAAATCTCTCGTCCCCGTCGCTCTCCTCGCCACGCAGATTATGATTTACATGGCAGGCGGCAAGCGAAAAGCCGAGTTCGTCTTTCAGCGAATACAGTACATACAGCAAAGCAACGCTGTCTGCGCCGCCGCTTACCGCCGCAATTACAGTATCGCCCTTATTTATCATCGAATACCGTTCTATAGTATTTTTAACGGAATTTTTCAAATTACTGCTCGGCATGGACATACTCCACATCTGTAAATCTTGTGTACTGACCGTCCCATATCATATTTACGTCGTTTGTTTCGCCGTGACGGTTCTTTGCAACTATACACTTGCAGGCTCTCTGATCCTCTGCCTCTTTGTTATAATAGCTGTCACGGTACAGGAACAGAACTATATCTGCGTCCTGCTCGATAGAACCCGAATCACGCAGGTCTGACAGCATAGGGCGCTTGTCGTCCTTTTTCTCGGCAGAACGTGCAAGCTGTGACAGTACTATTATCGGAACATTGAGCTCCTTCGCCATTATCTTGAGGTTTCGTGTCATTTCCGAAATTTCGTTTACACGGTTAAGATCTCTTCTGCCCGAAGAAATAAGCTGAAGATAGTCTATTACTATCAGTCCGAGATTATCGACACGGCGCAGCTTTGCCTTCATTTCATTGACCGTTATCGCCGAGCTGTCGTCTATGTAGATATTCATATTCGACAGTACGAATGCGGCGTCGGCAAGATTTCTCCACTGCGCAGGGTCAAAACGTCCGGTAGACATAAGCTCGCTCGAAATTCTGCCCTCTGAGGACAGCATACGTTTTACAAGCTGTTCCTTTGACATTTCGAGATTGAATACACAGATTGTTTTATCAGGGTGATATTTTGCAACGTTAGTTGCCATGTTCATGGCGAACGATGTTTTACCCATACCGGGACGTGCCGCAACTATCAGCAAATCAGATTTATTCAGTCCGTGTATGTACTTATCAAGCGACGGAAATCCGGATTTCAGTCCCTGTATACCCTGCTTGTCGGGGTTTGCACAAAGCTCGGACAGCTCGTTAAGTATTCCTACAACTATACCGTTAAGCTTAGTAAGACCTTTTACCTGGTTTTCATTTCGTACCTCGTATATTCTCTTTTCCGCAAGTTCAAGCAGGGTGGAGGTTTCTGCCTGCCCCTCGTTTGCGTTTTCGAGAATATCTCCTGCAATGCTTATAAGAAGTCGTCTTGTGTACTTATCCTCGACTATCTCGATGTATCTGTCAATGCTCGATATGCTCGGGACGGTTTCCATAAGCTTTACAAGATATGTGCGTCCCTCTTCCTGCGACTCAAAGACATTCTGCTTCATGCAGTTTTCGAGCACGGTTACCACATCTATGCTGTCGCTTGCGGCAAACATCTGCGTCATAACAGTGTATATGTCGCTGTGCATTTTGACATAGAAATGTTCGGGGTGAAGTTTTGCCGATGCCTTAGGCATATTTGCATTGCCGTCAAGCAGTATAGCGCCGAGTACGGATTGCTCTGCGTCAAGACTGTACGGGAGATTTGCTCCCGTAAGCTCAATATCAGCCATTATTCTTCCTCAACCTTTACGCTGAACTGTGCAACGATACCCGTAAACAGTCTTGCTTCTGCGCTGAAAGTGCCGAATGACTTGATATCGCTCTTTGTTACTATCTTTCTCTTGTCAACGTCAAAGCCAAAATCACGTTTGATAAGCGCACTTATATCCTTGCCTGTGACAGAGCCGAACAGCTTTCCGCCCTGACCTGCTTTAGCCTTGAATGTAAGTACCTTGCCGTCGATAGTTTCCTTTATCTTCTTTGCGTTAGCCGCCTCAACGTCAAGCTTGTGCTGTGCAGACGCCTTCTGTCCTTCGAGGTGGTTAAGGTTCTCGTTTGTAGCCTCGACCGCAAGACCTTTCTTGATAAGGCAGTTTCTTGCGTATGCGTCCTTGACTTCCTTGACCTCGCCCTTCTTGCCTGAGCCTGCCACGTCCTGTGTGAAAATTACCTTCATTTTATATCGTCCTTTCTTTTAACTGCGCTGTGCAGTCTTGTTATCGTTTGAATTTACCTTTATAAGGCTTAAATAGTAATCGTCAATTGATTTTTTCAGCACTTCAAGCGCTTCGCTGAGTGTCTCGTTTTTAAGCTGTGCGCCTGCCATAGTCTGATGACCGCCGCCGCCCAGAGCTTCCATTATAAGCTGGACATTTAAGTTGCCCATACTTCTTGCACTTATTGATATCTCATTGCTCATTGTCTTGTACAGTACGAACGATGCGTCAACATTCTTGATAGTCAGCAGCTCGTCTGCCGCCTGGGGAGCAACAATTCTGAGGTCGTCCGCATAGAAGTCGCACGGAGCGATAGCGCACTTGCGGTATATCTCCGCTTCCGCTACTATCTGGGTCTTTCTCTTGTAGCTGTCTATCGAGCTTGAGAACATCTTCTTTACGGTTATCGTATCTGCACCCATCTTGCGCAGTACAGCCGCCGCCTCAAATGTTCTTACGCCCGTTTTCATAACGAAATTCTTGGTGTCAAGCATAATGCCTGCAAGCAGACATTCAGCCTGTACGGCTCTGAGCTTTCCTGCTTCGCCGAAATACTGTATCAGCTCCGTTACCATTTCAGATGCGGAAGACGCATACGGTTCATGGTGGAATATGACCGCATTGTCTATGTAGTTTACCATCTTCCTGTGGTGGTCGATGACAACTACCTTCTTTGCCTTTTCGTAAAGCTCCTTGCTTTCAATTATCAGCGGATTGTGTGTGTCGCAGATGATCAGCAGTGAGTTATCTGTGAGTTCTTCGATAGCGTCCGACGGTTCTCTGAACAGCGGTTCTTCTCCGTCAACGTGGGGAAATCTGTCGATAAGCACCTTTGCGAGAGATGTGCTGTAGTCGCATACTGCCCAGGCACTCTTGCCGAGATTCCTTATGGCGCAGGTAAGGCCGACAGAAGAGCCGACACTGTCAAGGTCGCTGTACTTGTGTCCCATTATGAATATTCTGTCCGCATTGTCAACAAGCTCAAGCAGTGAGTTTGCGATAATTCGTGTCTTTACCTTTGTATGGCGTTCAACACCTTTTGAAACGCCGCCGTAGAACTCAAAGCCGTTTTCGGTCTTTACAGCCGCCTGATCGCCGCCTCGTCCAAGTGCCATTTCAAGCGCCTGACGTGCGAACTGTTCGCTTTCTTTCAGCGTTTTACCTGTTCTGCCGATACCTATCGACATAGTGACATTGAGCCTGTCGTTTACGAATATTTCTCTTGCCTTGTCAAGAATTTCGACTTTGTTGCTCAGGATCTCCTGTAAGTGCCTTTCCTCAATCACCGCTATAAATCTGTCCGATGCGTTCTTTCTGAGTACGCCGGTCGTCTGTCCCGCAAAATCTTCAAGCAGCTTGTCTATCTGTACCGAAACGTGAGCCTTTTCGCTTTCAAGGCAACCGCTTATAAGCTCTTCGTAGCCGTCCACCATAAACAGTATAACAACTGGCTGTGAGAGCTTTTTCTCGGTTTTGAGCGCTGTAATATCGGTGATATTCTTGAAGAAAAGCAAGGTCAGCTCCTTTGCTTCTTCTTCATCAGGAACTCTTGCAAACACCTGATATACGCTGTCCTTATATGTTATCGTAACACCGTTGTCGGTGAAAAAATCAGCCGCAGGTATATCCGTGATATCTGACAGCTCCTTGCCGTACTCACAGCATTCGGGAAACTCCTCGGTGAACTTTCCGTTTGTCCATACGATTCTTCCCGCACTGTCGATGATCACGGCAGACATAGGAAAGTTGTGTACCGACATATGCATTTTCGCTTCAAGCTCATCGTCTATTCGTGCATAGTACTGGAAAGTTTTTCTTGTTACCTGTATGAGCTTACCGATAGCAAAGCCGCCGATAAGAACCACAAACGGCGCAGACAGCCAGAATACATTTATATCCTTTGTGTATATATAGCCCTGCATTATCACCAGTGCGATAACCAGTGCCGAAACCGATATGACAAGTCCGCCGTCACGATAAAAATTCTTCACTTTCCGCGCCTCCTTTGCTTTTTACGATTATACTTCCATTATAATAGGCAGTATCATAGGATTTCTCTTGGTTCTCTGGAATATGAAGTTGCCAAGCTCATCCCTTACGTTAGACTTTATATTGCCCCATTCTCTGATGTTCCTGTCTGCACAGGTCTGGAGCGTTTTCTTGACAAGCTGTTTAGCCTCATCCATAAGCTCCTCGGATTCCCTGACATATACAAATCCTCTTGATACGATATCGGGTCCTGCGGCTACCATACCTGTTTCACGGTTGATAGTAGTTACAACTACAATAAGACCGTCCTCGGACAGATGCTTTCTGTCACGCAGTACGACCGAGCCGACATCGCCGACGCCAAGACCATCGACCAGCACCTTTCCTGCAGGTACCTGACCTACTATCTTCATTTCAACGCTGTCGGTTTCGACTACCTGACCGATATTCAGAAGGAATATATTTTCTTCGGGTATGCCCATCTTTATTGCAAGACCCTCGTGCTTTTTCATATGCTTGTATTCGCCGTGGATCGGTATAAAGAACTTCGGCTTTGTCAGCGCAAGCATCATTTTAAGCTCGTCCTGGCAGGCATGACCCGAAACGTGCACCTCGTACATAGCCTCGTATACGACCTCTGCACCCTGCTTCATCAGCTCGTTTACGAGCTTGCCGACAAACTTCTCGTTGCCCGGTATCGGAGTAGCCGAAATAATGATAAGGTCGCTCGGTGTTATAGATACCTGTCTGTGATCTCCCGATGACATTCTCGAAAGTGCGGAAAGCGGTTCGCCCTGGCTTCCGGTTGTGATAATTACCATTTTTTCGGGAGGATATTTGTTTACATCTTCTATATCTACAAGCATACCCTGAGGTACCTTGATATAATTGAGTTCAATTGCGGTAGTAAGCACGTTGAGCATACTTCTGCCCGAAACGGCAACCTTTCTGCCCCATGCCTCCGCATTGTTGATAATCTGCTGTATTCTGTGAATGTTTGAGGAGAATGTGGCAACGATTATTCTCTTGCCGTCAGCCCCTGCAAACAGACTCTTGAAGCTCTCTCCGACCTTTCTTTCTGTAGCCGTATAGCCCGGACGCTCTGCATTCGTGCTTTCCGAAAGCAATGCGAGAACACCCTTGTTTCCAAGCTCGCCGAATCTTGCAAGGTCAATTATACCGCCCTCGATAGGCGTATAGTCGACCTTGAAGTCGCCGGTGTGCACTATCACGCCTGCAGGCGTATGCACTGCCATGGCGCAGGCGTCGGGTATAGAGTGGTTTACTCTGATAAATTCAACGCTCATACAGCCCATTCTGACGTTCTGACGGGGTACAACCACATTCAGTGAGCACTGCGACAATATGCCGTGTTCACGGAGCTTGCCCTCTACAAGTCCGAGAGTAAGTCTTGTGCCGTATACGGGTACGTTTATCTTTTTGAGGAAGTAGGGGAGTGCGCCGATATGATCCTCGTGACCGTGGGTGAGTACCACGCCCCTAATCTTTTCCTTGTTCTTTTCAAGGTAGGTGAAATCGGGTATAACAAGGTCTACGCCGAGCATATCATCGTCGGGGAATGCAAGTCCGCAGTCAATGATGAAAATATCGTTACAGCACTCATAAACATAAATATTCTTGCCTATCTCATTCACACCGCCGAGCGACATTATCCTTACAGGCGTTTTTCTGCTGTCTTTCTTGTCGTCCTCGGCAAAGAAAGAGGGATATTCCTGCTTTCTTGTTTCCTGCTTGTTGTCGTTCTTGCCTGAGTGAGGTCTGTTGTCGGTGAGGACAGGCTTCTTGTTGTTTTTGTTATCGGTCAGAACAAGCTTCTTTTCGTTTTGCCTGTTATCGGTAAGCACGGGTTTCTTTTCGCTTTTTCTGTTGTCTGTCAGCACAGGCTTTTTACCGCTCTGTCTGCTGTCGGTGAGAACAGGTCCTCTTTTATCGGTAAGCACCTTCTTGCCGCCGGTTACAGGCTTTGCATTCCTTATTGCGTCATTTTCATGGTTTTCGGACGCATTTCTGTCGGTAAGCTTGAACTGCTTGGCAAAAGGGTTTTTCTTACGCTTTGAGTAAGGCTTCGGATTCTTAGGCTTTATGCTTTCCGTTGCTGTCAATAAGTTCTTTGAGTCAATAATTCCCATTTAAAAATACCATTCCTTCCGTCGGACGCTTATATCTTATGTACACGTCCTTACAGACGGAAAAGCGGCAATATATAATCTCGCCCACAAATCAGGCAGTGAATATGCTTGCTTTTATAACACCGGCAAAGGTCATACCTCTGCCAAGGGCATACCTCCCCCTTTTGAAACAAAGCAAAGCTGACCCGTAACCTTTTACAGGTAATTTACAGGCTTTTCACTGCAAGCGGCATTGTCAATATGTCATAAGTACAGTCAGAGTGGTTTTATCTTACAATCCATAAACCCGAAATATACTGACTTTTCGTGCTATCGAAATTAAAATGCTGTGTCATAAGGAAAATATATAATTTCTTTTAGCCGCTTTTCCGTTATTCTTTTGTTTTATAATTTACTTTAAATAAATCCGTTATTCATTCCGCCGCAAACAATAGCCGAGTATGCACAGAAAAATGTCACGCTGTCACCGTGTAAACGGGCAGAAAGCGGTAACTACCGCATTTAACATATATTTTACAACATAACCGCCGGAATGTCAAGAACGCCTTGTGTGAAAAAGCGGTCACATTGTGTATTATAATACCGAAATACTATGTATTTCTTATCGGAAATTTTTTTGATCTCCTGTGCCGTACATATGTCTGCCGTTTATAAAAACAGGTTTCACCACAGTGGAGCGCATAGCATATAATAAACCGGTGAATAAATTGAAAAGGGGTATACGTTATGTATTTCATTGTACTGCGCTCGGCTACTGCCGCCGAGAAGGCACGACGCATTCTCGGCGGTTATAAGATATCATCGTCAACGGGAAAAATAACGACTTCAAAGGGTTGCCGTTTCGGCATTTATACGGAAAACGACCCTGACAAGACCTGCCGTCTGCTTGCGCTCGGCGGACTTGACTGTCTTGAAATAAGAAACGGCGGTGATGCGGGATGATATATCTGGACAATGCCGCTACCACATACCCGAAGCCTGTTTCGGTGCTCCATACAGCGGAAAAGGCACTTTACGATTACGGCGCCAATCCCGGCAGAGCAGGTCACAGGCTTTCGCTGGAAACGTCAAAGCAGGTGTTCAACGCAAGGGAGAAGTGTGCAGAATTTTTTGGCGGTGAAACAGAAAATACAGTGTTTACGCTTAACTGTACCCATGCTATAAATTTCGCACTCAAAGGAGTATGTCAGGCTGTCGGGCATTGCCATGTCATAACTTCCGATCTTGAACATAATTCGGTTATAAGACCTCTGCATGCATTATATAAACAGAAGCGGATAAATTACAGCATAGCAGACAGCGGCGAAAGCAATGGCGAACTGATTGCGTCGCTTGAGCGGCTTATCCGCCGTGACACTGCCGTGATCATTGTAACCGCAGGCTGTAATGTAAACGGCAGAGTAACTCCGCTTGTTGAAATCGCAAAGCTTTGCAGAAAGCACAATATCTGTCTTATTGCGGACTGCGCACAGGCAGCAGGGGTAATACCGCTCAGTCTGTCTGACGGAATAAATATTATCTGCGCTCCGGGCCATAAGGGACTATACGGACCTATGGGAACGGGTGTACTCGTAACCGACGGAAAATATCTACTAAGTACGCTTATTGAGGGCGGGACCGGAAGTGCAAGCGGCGATATCAATCAACCTGATTTTCTGCCTGACAGCTTTGAAAGCGGAACTATAAACACTCCCGGCGCAATAGCGCTCGGCAGGGGCGTCGAGTTTGTAAATTCAAAAGGAGTTGAGAGGATCTATTCTCATGAAATGTCACTGTGCGAGCTTTTTATAAAACGCTGTGAAAAAATGAACAGCATTCAAATATACCGTTGTATGAACACAAAATCGTTGCCTGTGGTATCATTCACGGCAAACGGTGAATCAAGCTCGGTTACGGCGGATATGTTATCGCAGAACGGATTTTATCTGCGCGGAGGGCTTCATTGCAATTTTCTCGCCCATAAAAAGCAGGGAACGCTTGAAACCGGCACGGTGCGTCTTGCCCCGTCTGTTTTCAATACCCGAACCGATATAATTCGGCTAACCGACCTTTTATACAGAAAGTACGGTAACAATTAAAAATGCACCTGAGGGACTGTGTACACTGTCCCTCTTTTTTCTGCATAAAAAGTTGCCTTGTTTTTATCACGGCAATGTGCTATACTGTTATTTAAACGCATAATGCGACGTATCAGGAGGTAATATATGGATATACTTAAAATCAAAAATGATATAGTAAACGGAAAAACAGCGCTCGGGATCGAGTTCGGCTCTACAAGAATAAAGGCTGTACTTATCAGCAGTAACAATTCACCTGCGGCAACAGGCTCACATGAGTGGGAAAACAGACTTGAAAACGGCATCTGGACCTACAGCGAAAATGATATTATCACAGGTATGCAGGACTGTTATGCATCGCTTGTAAAGGATATCGAATCAAAGTATGGTGTTGTGCCGACAACATACGGCTCCGTAGGAATAAGCGCTATGATGCACGGATATATGGCGTTTGACAAAAACGACAAACTGCTCACCCCTTTCAGGACATGGCGCAATACAATGACAGAGCAGGCAAGCGATGAGCTGACGGAGCTTTTCGGCTTTCCTGTGCCTCAGAGATGGAGCATAGCGCACCTTTATCAGTGCATACTCGGCGGTGAAGAACACCTTGCGCATTTAGAGCATCTTACCACACTTGCAGTATATATACATTATCTGCTGACAGGCAGGCGTGTGCTTGGAATAGGCGAAGCGTCGGGTATGTTCCCTGTAGATTCAGCTACGCTTACATATAATTCGCTTATGTCGGAGAAATTTGATAAAATTGCTCGTTCCCACGGTTTTGACAAGCCTGTTTTATCATTGCTCCCGGAAGTGCTCACAGCAGGAATCAATGCAGGCACGCTTACCGAAAGCGGTGCAAAGCTTCTTGATATATCGGGAAATCTTAAAGCCGGAATACCGTTCTGTCCGCCGGAGGGCGATGCAGGAACCGGTATGGTGGCTACAAACAGCGTTGCACCTAGAACGGGTAATGTTTCTGCCGGCACATCTGTATTTGCTATGGTTGTTCTTGAAAAGCCGCTTGCAAAGCTCCATAAGCAGATTGATATGGTAACTACACCATCGGGCGAAGCGGTCGCTATGGTACACTGCAATAACTGTACATCCGAACTTAATGCGTGGGCGGGTCTGTTTAAGGAATTTGCTGCTGCGGCAGGCTTTGAAATAGATAGCGGCGCACTTTATGAACTGCTGTTCAAAAAGGCGCTCGAAGGCAAAAAGGACTGTGACGGAATGATATCATATAACTATCTTTCGGGAGAACACGTTACAGGATTTGAGCAGGGAAGACCGCTTTTTGCAAGACGTCCCGATGCACATCTCGGGCTTGCCGACTTTATGCGTACCCAGCTTTATACAACGCTTGGTGCACTTAAGACGGGACTTGATATACTGACAAAGGAAGAGCGTGTACCTATAGACAGTGTTACAGGTCACGGAGGCTTCTTCAAGACGGAAAATGTCGGACAGTCGATACTTGCCGCCGCTGTAAATGCACCTGTTACCGTTATGAGTACCGCAGGAGAGGGCGGAGCATGGGGCATGGCGCTTCTTGCGGCATATATGAATGATAAATCCGACATGACGCTTGACAGCTGGCTTGCTGTAAATGTATTCTCGTCTGCTCAGACAACAGTAGTCGCACCCGACCCCGAAGATGTCAACGGCTTTGATAAATTTATGGAAAGCTATACAAAATGCCTTGCGGTTGAACGTTCGGCAGTCGACAATCTTTGATAAGTTCAAGAAAGACCGCACCTTTATATCGGTGCGGTTTTTCTGTTGTTGCGGACATTGATTAAATATTGAATATTCAGCTACGTTGTGATATACTTAAGCCATAAAGATATAAAACTCATAAATCTTGCTCATGATGAATTTTCTAAATATCGGAGGGAATGCCGTGTTTGAAAAAATACCCGTAAAATAAATAACGACACAGCAAAAAATGTTTGCGCTTATCCGGTGCTTGTTATAGTTATGGTAGTATCAATACTCGGTGCGTTCGGATAATGAAGTATTTTATGCTGATTATGCTGTCGGTCTTTATCGGCATACCGGGTACAAGCAATCACATCGGAATACACATAACAATATGTGCTTTTCCAATTACGAAGTGCTTTAACGGGAAAAAGCACAGCAAAGAAGGTACGGGCATCGTTTTTGCGGCAAGTAAATATTGTACCGAGAAGATGAACGGAACGATAAGCGCTGAAAGCAAACACGGAAAATACAGTACATTTTTCTTTACTGTTCATCAGAAAATATCCTATGATGTTCCGAATGAACAAAACGCTGATAATTCAGCAAATAGCTCAGTGAATAAACGACCTGTGCAGAATTGACATTGTTTGCTGCAAAAAAGTCAGAATTCCGCTTGTAGACGATAATGATATCGACATATAGAATTATTGCGGTAAACAAAGAAGAATGAACTCTCTTATACTACAGAAACAGGAAGAGGTAATTGCTTTGGCACAATTTGATATAAAGGATGCTGTACTGAAAAAATGTCTGCTAAAAGAGGACGAGACTGTCATTACCGTGCCTGACGGTGTAACGACCATAGGCAAGGACGCCCTCTGCGGCTTACAGAGCGTTATTGCTGTTACGCTCCCGGAAAGTCTGAAAGTCATAAACGACGGCGCATTCTACGGCTGTTCATCGCTGACTTCTGTCACCTTGCCGGGCGGTGTTGAACGGCTCGGAAGCTGTGCTTTCGCCCAGTGCAGTGCACTCAATACAATATATCTTGATAATAAACTTACGGAAATCGGGAATTCTGCATTCTGGGGATGCACAAGCCTTGAAAGTATTGACATTCCCGCAGGCATTACTAAGATAGGGTATAATCTTTTCGGCAGTTGCCTGTCGCTGATATCGGTATCTCTGCCCGATACAGTCACGGAGCTTGATGAGCGAGCTTTCAAAGAGTGTACAAGCCTTGCTTATATCACACTTCCGGATAGTTTGCTTAAAATAGGAAATATGGCATTTCTGAACTGTCACAGCCTGAGATCGGTAAATATTCCCGACAGGTTGGAAAGCATAGGAGAAAAGGCATTCTTTATGTGCGAAAGCCTGAATGAACTTGAGATTCCGGACGGCATAATTTCAGTCGGTGGCGACGCATTTTCCGATTGCGTAAGCGTTACTGTCAGAAGCACAATCAGCGGGAAACCGCTTTATAAAGCAGTTACGGCGACTGACGGATCATCGGCGTACAATTTTATATTGCGTAATATCTGGGACAAAGGCGGTTTTGATTTTACGGCGCAGGATAATTATTTCCCCGCTTTGCAGGACGAAAATCTTCAATATGCGATAGCGTTTTCACGTCTTATGTACAGAGTGAATCTCAGCGCCGCAGCAGAGGAACATTACCTTGATTTCCTGCATAATAATGCGGAAAACGCCGTACGTTACTGTATTACGCAGGACAGTGCGGAGCTACTTGAAATATGCAAGGAAAACGGCTTGATCACCGCCGGGAATGTAACAGGGCTTATTGAATTTGCAGACGAGCAGGGTAATACCTCTGCCGCCGCATTTCTTCTGACGGTTGCAAACAGTCCGGAACACGACAATTTTTGTAATCCGCTGTCATCACTGGAACTATAAGCCTTATATGTGACTTTTATCGGACACTGTTTGTGATATAATTCGGAAAGGAGTTTTCTTTGGTTAAATTTTATTATAAAGACTTCAATCTGCTGAAATGCACACCGGAATCCGATGATACGGAGATCATTGTCCCGAAAGGCATTTTTATGATAGATAAAAATGCCTTTCGGGGGTGCGGTTCAATAAAGCGGATCGTCATACCGAACGGAGTAAAGTCACTTGACTGTACATTCTGCGACTGTGTAAGCCTTGAGGAACTGGTTATACCGTCGAGCGTCACATTTATCGACAGTAAAGCATTTGACGGTACAGGATTTCTTGAAAACCGCAAGGAAGAGTTCGTCAGTGTCGGCGGTATTCTGATGAAATATAACGGAAATGAAGAAAACCTCATCATACCTGACAATATACGGGCAATATCAGCCTGCGTTTTTTATGAATGTAATACGCTTAAATCGGTGAAACTGCCTGATGGTATAAGCGAAATATTTGCCGGTACATTTTATTCCTGCACAAATCTGGAAACAGTTATCATGCCGGACAGCCTTATCAAAATACGTTTATCTGCTTTTGAAAAATGCACTTCTTTGAAAAATGTGATTTTCGGCAGAAATCTTCGTAATATACACGGTGCCGCTTTTGCGGGATGTACCTCGCTGAAGGAGCTGACTATTCCCGATACGGTGCGAGTTATAGAGCAACACGCATTTGCAAACTGTACTTCCCTTGAAAAGGTGACGCTAAGTGAAAATACCTTTATTTCACGGAGAATTTTTTACGGTTGCGAAAAAATACATATTTACTCATCTCAGACAGGCAATGAAATAACCGATTGGTACAACGGGATAACTTATTGAATCGACAAAGGAAGTGATTTTACGGATAAGGAATATGAAAAGGCAAAGGAGCGTGCCGAGAAGCTCTCGGCGCTTGCAACTGACATACTTATGCTGTCCCGCAATACGCTTGCCGTAAATCTCAGATTTCTTGACAACGCAATTAATATGCTGCCGCTCAAAACCTCGATCATAACCGAAACTGTTGCTACTGACGGCAGATACATTTTCTATGACGAAAGCTATGTGCTGAAAAGCTATAAATCCGGATATAACATAACACGGGCATATCTTCATATGATGCTTCATTGCGTGTTCCGTCACAATATTGTCGGTACGCTTGTAGACACGCTCAGGTGGAATCTGGCGTGCGATATCGCTGCTGAGAATATCATGAATGAGCTCGATATAAAGGCGCTTTCTTCGCCCCGACAAGTCAGACAGGGTAGTATTATCGACAAAATCAAAACGGATTGCCGGTTTGTCACCGCAGAGAAGATATATGATTATCTTCTGAGAAATGTTGACGATTTGCAGGTCTATGCCTGGTCAGAGCTGTTTGCGGAAGATGACCACAGAATCTGGTATGCAAAGCCGCCTGAAACAGAAGCTTCAATGCAGATCAAAAGCAATCCGGACAGCAAGGACGGCAACAGCCGGAACAGTAATGACACGAATTCTGATAACGGACCGTCGGGTAATGATACGGATAACAGCAATGGCAACAACAGAAACGGTAACGCAGAAAATCCCGGAAATGAAGATGGAACGGGAAATGATATGCAGCTGTCAGCTGAAACCGCCTCACAGCTTGAAAAGGACTGGAGAGAAATTTCGGAGAAAATGCAGATCGAAATAGAAGCGTTTTCAAAGGAAAAAGGCGATACAAGGGGCAGCTTCATTCAGAATCTGAACGCTGTCAACCGTGAGAAATACGACTATACGCAATTTCTTAAAAAGTTCTCCGTAATGGGAGAAGCCATGCGTGTAAACGATGATGAGTTTGATTATATCTTCTATACCTACGGACTGAAACTATATGAGCGTATGCCGCTTATAGAACCGCTTGAATTCAAGGAAGTAAAGCGGATAAGGGAATTTGTTATAGCGATCGATACATCGGGATCGGTATCAGGAGAGCTTGTACAGAAATTCATTCAGAAGACGTACAATATCCTCAAAAACGAGGAAAGCTTTTTCACAAAGATAAATCTTCATGTTATTCAGTGCGACACGGACATACAGGAGGACAGAAAGATAACCTCGCAGGAAGAGTTTGACGATTATCTTGCTACAATGAAACTGCACGGATTCGGCGGTACTGATTTCCGCCCGGTATTCGCTTATGTTGATAAGCTGATAGAAAGCAAAGAGTTTACAAATCTCAAGGGGCTTATATATCTTACAGACGGATACGGGGATTTTCCCGAAAGAAAACCGCCGTATGAAACGGCATTTGTATTCATAGACGATGAGTACAACAATCCCGTAGTTCCGCCGTGGGCGATAAAGCTTGTTCTTCCGTCGGATGAAATCTAAAGGAGCAGAATATGAATATCAAAGAAGCAAAAGAACAGATAAAAAATGCCATGACGGCATATTTCACAAAGGACGAAACTGGCGGCTATGCGATTCCTGTTGAAAAACAACGCCCTGTATTTCTGATGGGACCTCCCGGAATAGGCAAGACTGCGATAATGGAGCAGGTAGCGTCGGAAATGGGAGTAGGTCTGTTATCGTACTCTATGACGCACCACACAAGGCAATCCGCACTGGGACTGCCGTTCATTGTACACAAGAATTACGGCGGTAAGGAATATGATGTGTCGGAGTACACTATGTCGGAGATCATTTCGGCAGTGTATGACCTTATGGAAAACACAGGTGTAAAAGAGGGCATATTGTTCCTCGATGAGATAAACTGCGTGTCCGAAACGCTTGCTCCGATTATGCTCCAGTTCCTGCAATACAAGGTGTTCGGCAGACACAGAGTGCCTGACGGCTGGATAATAGTCACTGCGGGAAATCCGCCCGAATACAATAATTCCGTCCGTGAGTTTGACATTGTAACGTGGGACAGGCTGAAAAGAATTGACATCGAGCCTGATTTTACAGCGTGGAAAGAGTACGCTTACAAGGCGGGCGTTCATGCCTCTGTGCTTACCTATCTTGAAATTAAGAAAGCGGATTTTTACCGCATAGAAAGTACGGTTGACGGAAAATCGTTCGTTACGGCGAGAGGCTGGGAAGACCTATCGCAAATGATAACCCTGTACGAGAAGAATAATATTAAGGTCGACATAAAGCTTATTCGTCAGTACATACAGCACGACAGGACAGCGAGAAGCTTTGCGGCATATTACGACCTGTTCAATAAGTACAGGAGCGACTATCAGATAGACGAGATACTCAGCGGCAATGCAAGTGACAGCATAAAAGACAGGGCTAAAAACGCAAAGTTTGACGAGCGTTTATCCCTGCTCGGACTTATCCTTGACAGTGTTACGGCATCGGCAAAGCAGGTCACGGACAGCGAGGATATGCTCCGTGAAACGCTTGTAACGCTGAAAGAATTCAAACTGAGAACGCATGACAGCGATATTTCCGCAGAAAAGCTGATGAATGAGCTTATAGCGGTAAAGAAAAAGGAGCTTGAAAACGGCAAGCAGTCGTCAAGCATTTCCGTATCACGTCAGAAAACACTTGCAAGAGCAATATCACAGCTTGAGAATATGACTGCGCTCACAGTCGGCAAGGACGGAAAAACGGCGTTTGCGGATATCAGGAGCAGATATGACAGTCTTGTGTCTGAGCTTAAAATTTCAGCAAAAACGGCACGGGATAAGATGTCAAACGCATTTATTTTCTGCAATGACGTGTACACCGACGGACAGGAAATACTGATACTTGTAACCGAGCTTACAGCAAACAGCCACACGGCGAGATTTATTTCCGAGTTTGGCTGTAAGGAGTATTATGAGCATAACAAGGCTCTGTTGTTTATCGATAGAAGCAAGGAAATTATGCAGAGACTAGAGGAGTTCGGGGAGATATAAACTGAACTGTGCAGCACTTCATTTTATAAACAAACATACTTTATCTACAAGCTGAAATGCCGCCCTGATGGGCGGCATAGATCCGGCTATTTTATTTGTTATTCGGTAGCTTTGCGTAATATCTTGCCAATGTCTTTGCGGAATCCTCGCTGTGCTGTTCAAACCATATCTTATCAACATCAAACAGAATACATCCACAGTGTCCTTTGAAGGTAGGAAAGCATATTATTTTAAGATGAGTATCTATCTCGGGGCTGTAGTCCATAAGCTCGAGCGTTTCGCCGTAAAGCGTGGCACGCTCATATCCTTTCAGCCACTTAGCGTCCATATTGCTGAACAGTGTACCGAATGATCGACTGGTCAGCTTTTCGAGAGGGAGCTTTTCCAGCCTTGCAAGCGCTTCGTTTGCATAGCGGAATATCCAGTCGACCGCTTTACACTCATCGTTGAATATCATCTCAATATCGGTAAACGCAAACGGCATAGCATCAAAGGAGCGATAATAGTCGTGATACTGCTCTTCGGTATCCGGCACACCGTCATGATCAAAGCCTTTTATTATCCTTTTTCTGCTCGTCTGCAGGCTTTCGATTATGGCATTCTTCCTGCGGCGTGCATATTCGAGCTTTTCGCCGTTTACAAGGTCTATCATATCGGATATTTCGTGAATAGCCATAGCGGATACGATACATCCTCTGTGTGCCTTGATAAAACCGTCACCCAGCATCTCTTCAAGAGTTGCAAAGGTCATTCTTGTTTTATGTATCTTTCCGTCCGACAGGTGTATCTCGGCTGATTTGCCTTCCATTACTATATATAGTATAGAGCCGACGGAAATCACCACTTTCCGCCGCTCACTTATTATTGTAATATACTCTGATTTATTGAAATTAGTCAAGGTGAAGCCTCTTTTACATATTTCTGTTTATTACACGATAGTATACCACATTTTGTGACCGATTGCAATATTATCGAAGTGTTCCGCCTGTTCAGTCTGTAGGATTACATTTGTTAAGCATCGTGATATAAAACTGATTGTGAATACTTTCAAGATAGCGATCATAACCATCTTGAGATTGTACCGGGCAATAATATCCGAAAACCATTCACATATATGATTATCCGTTTGCCTGCTTTATAATTGCATACATTTTTGCTGCTTCATTTTCATTTGTAATATAGTGTTTTGAATATATCTCTCCCGTCACCCTCACACCACTTCCGCACATCCGACCCTTGCCCTTTTATTCGCTCGTTCCTTAAGCCTTATTCTTCGTAAGGTTCAATCAGCCGTTTTCCCGAGTCTGTCACCTGATAATACTTATCATTTTCCGTATCTACCATAAGTACCGGAATAACTCCGCTGTCGAGAACAGTGCCGTCTATGTAATAGTGAGATTCTCCGTCGAAATAAATGTCGTGGAAGAACTTGTCGCCGGATATTTCGGCGGTGCCGACATGACCTGCGACTACTTTCATATCAAGCCCCTCGATTTTGCCGGTTTCAGCGGGATATTTTGAGGTGAAAACATCTTCCGATGTTTCCCATTCCCACATATCACCCGCTTCTTCATCAATACCGGCGTGAACGAAAATCGTGTTTCCCTCCACATAATACAGCGGAAGGGAAGAAAGCCAGTTGATATACTCGTCATCATCGCTCTCATCCTCCCACTCTTCTATACGGGCATATACAGAATTGTTGCTTATGGTTGATGATCCGTTGACTACCCATTCATCGTGGTTGCCGAGCAGAGCAATAATTCTGTCCGAACCGAAACGTTCCCGGAGCTTCATTATCCTGTCCAGAACACCACGGTTATCCGGACCGCCGTGGATATAATCGCCGAGAAGAACGAGCTTCGCCTTGCCCTGTTCTATATTATCGAGAACAAGTGAAAGTGCGTTCTCAAATTCCGCAAGGCAACCGTGGATATCACTCATACAGTAAATTATCATTGTAAACTCCTTTCACAAACCGCACCGTTAAGCCACATACCCCGATTTACTGCGCTTTTCTCGGCATCGAAACCCCATACTCAACATGCCTCGGTTGTTCAACGAAAAACATACCCACCCCCCTATTGTACAAGGGAATGGTGGAACGCACCTTTCTTCTTAAAATCTGGGGCATCAAGCCAGTTACAAGTTTGATATGCCTTATTGTTTGTATAGGCAAATTTACTGCAATTAAAATCTCTGCTTTCATTTTTGCAAACTGAAAGTTTCAAGTATTAATACTACACATTATTTTTTATTGCAATATATGTACCGTAAATTGCAAGTAAAATGTAAGACACAAGACAAGTTATCAAAGCTATTGTCGGGTACTGATTACTTGTTGAAAAGCAAAACGGAATACCACATAGATTTATTATTAAATGTAGTATAATTGAAACCCAAAGGTTTTTACTTACAGCATAAACTGCCCCGAAATAAATGCCAAGTGCAGTTGCCCAAACTGTTTTGGCTATTATTGTCACAATTGGCTGTCCCAAAGCTCCAAAAATATGTCCTAAACCAAATAATACAGAGGAAATTAAAATTGCATATAATGTTGCATTTTTTCTCTTTCCAAACCATATTTTAATAATATTCTGCAATAAACCTCTCAAATACAGTTCTTCCATAATGCCAACACCTATGTAATATACAATGCCTTCAACAATAACTCTCCATATTGTTGGCTTGTTATCGAATGGTGTCAATCCGATACAGAAAGCAATTGTAACTAATGCAGTCGCAATTACCGCAGGTAATCCATATTTTTTTAGTCCCGATAAAACTCCTTTAAACTTTAAACCAAACTCCCAATCTTTTATAAAAATCTTTTTGCATATCCAACAAATTGCGAAAGCCAATAAAAAATTCAACATCAATGTAATATAAATCGGGTTTATGTCCTTAATTTTTACATTGCAAAATAACACTGATGGCAAAGCGGTCATTTCCATAAATGTCATTATTAGTGTTAATGTAACTATCACTACGGTTGTACTTCTTTTTTTCATCGTTCCGTCTCCAAAATCTGAATATATTTCATGTTATTCATTGCACTACTTTCTAACTAAATTAATTATATTATTCTATATTTTAGTCAATAATGCGACAGTTTCTATATTGCTTGGTTGTTCAACAAAAAACATACTCACCCCCTATTGTACAAGGAAATGGTGAAAGCACCTTTTCCCTTAAAATCTAGTGGTTCGAGCCTGTGAGAACCTTGAATTGCTCTATAATTTGTATAGGCAAACAGGGTAAAGCTCTGTTCCTTAAACTTCATTTTTTATGTCATCCCTACAAACTGGAAGTTAACTAATGGATGCCATTTTATCAGTCGGCCATGATCTCCTAAGAGCCACATAGGAGATTAAAAAGTTTGCAAGCCAGCCAACCGGTACCGCAAGCCAGACAAAGGCAATGCCGAAACGTGGTGCACAGATTAGGGCAACGGACAGACGAATCGCAAGATTCACTATGTTTGCAACGAGGAACGGACGCATAATTCCGAGACCGCGAAGAACTCCATCGGTTGCCATCTTGATACCCATGAAGATGAAAAAGTAACCAAGCCACCTCATATAATCACCAGACACCTGATAGGCAAACGCCGTTCCGTCTTTTCCTAAGAACAGTGAGGAGATCTGCGTATGCAGCGCTTCAATGGTCACAAACGCAATGACCGCAAAGCACAGATTCAGCACCAGTGCAGCATGGTAGCCTTTTTTGATACGATCAATTTTCTTTGCACCAAGATTCTGGGAAACATACGGCGAAACCGCATTGCCGATGGATACAAAGATCAATGAAAAAACATTTTCCACCCTCATCGTTGCTGCATACCCGGCGAGTGCCTGTGTACCGAAAGGATTTACCACTGCCTGCACGATCATCATACCGATGGACACTGTGGACTGCTGTAAAACCGACGGCACCGCAATGCGAAGCATGGAATACAGCTCCTGCCGATCAAACCTGTTAAAGTGGCTTTTATATTGCTTCATCCGTGCAAAGAAAATCAAAAACGAAAACACTGCGGAAATTCCCTGCGCAATCAGGGTTGCAATAGCCGCACCGAACACACCGAGACCTAGCCCGGCTACCATCCAAAGATCCATTAAAATATTCAGGATGGACGAAAAAATCAGCAGTCCCAGCGGAATTTTGGATTCGCCGATTGAGGTGAACATGGTAGAAAGAATGTTATACATAAACAGAAACGGAAAGCCCACAAAATAGACCCGCAGATACAGTACTGCATCATCCAGTATGTCGGCAGGGGTTTGCAGTCCACTCATCATCGAGTTGGCAAAGAAAAAGCCAAAAACACCAAGGACTATACTTAGAAGCAAAAAGCTAATCAAGGAGGTTGACACGATTGTTTTCATTTTGCCATACTCCCTGGCTCCGAAATAACGGCTCACAAGCACACCGGCCCCGACACCGGCTCCCAGCGCCACACAAATGAACACATTGGTCAATGCTGCACATGCACCGACAGCTGCAAGTGTGGAAGAACCAACAAACTGACCGACAATAATAGAGTCGGCCATATTGTATATTTGCTGAAAAAAACTTCCAAGAATCATTGGCATTGCAAAAACCGTCAACGCTTTGAGGGGCGTATCGGTTATCAAATACTCATCTTTCGACATTATCATATTCCTCCATGATATCTTGTATCGTGGTATCCCATTCACTTACCTTCTCAAATTCCGATTTGTCAATTTCATTAAATATGAATTTTATCTTTCTCCGATGGATACAGATATGTAATCGGATTCTGTGCCGACTGATTCAACTTCAATCCGGCTATCGACTTTCCAATGCAGAACGATTCATTCTCATCTGGCGGAAATCCCTGCTCATATCTTTCATCCACAAAGAATAATCTATTTTCAGTTTTCGGTGTAAGAACAATATCCTGTCTTGGAAGTCTGTCCTTTGCCTCTTTACATACAAAGCTCCTGCTCAATAGCGGACGTATCGACCTGCATATTGATCTTGTCCTGTATCATTGACGCAAATTTTGGATTGCGTACCAGAGCATATCTGAAAAGAAAAAGTTGCACAAAAAGCACTTTAATGGTAAAATAAAAGAAAAACCAAAGGAGAAGTGCAAATGGGCGCAAAGCTTTTCGCAGAGTTGCTACTCGTTATGATAAGCTTGCTTCATCGTTTCTTGTTTTCGTACACGTTGCTTCCATTTGGCTTTTGTCTAAATGATACAACTCTTTTGAGTTTTCAGATACGCTCTAGTATGGTGGTATTGAAATTTTAAGTTGGGACGTGATATAATGAGGAAAATGGGTGTAAATCTGCCTTATAAATTTGGAGATGGCACATTCTTTTTTAGGAGCAAAAAAGAAATGACTAAAATACTTGTTCTGATTTCTGTGGTGATTTTTTTTACAGCCTGTACGGTAAAGACAACGGAAAAGTTGACTGATGTAAGACATCCGTATGGTGTTTTTATCGGAGCAGAAAAGGAAAAACTGTTGCCGATAAACAACTATGACGTTCTTGTTATTGATGCAGAATTATTGACAGCCGAGGACATTGATGCGATACACCAAAACGGAAACAACGAGATATATTCCTATCTTAATATTGGTTCAGTAGAAGACTTTCGCATCTATTACGAAGAATTTTTGCCTTTTACCATAGGCGAATACAAGGATTGGGATAATGAAAAGTGGATAGATGTATCATCAGAAAAATGGCAGACACACATCGTTGAAGCAGCGGATGAACTGACGGATAAGGGAGTTTCAGGACTATTTGTGGATAATACCGATGTTTACTATGCATTTCACGAGCAGAAAATATACAATGCGTTACTAGATATTTTCAACGCTTTTACTGAAAAAGGAATAAAGGTAATTGTGAATGGCGGCGATGTGTTTATAAGTGAAGTAATAAATAATCGCTCTATCCCAACTTGCATAAAAGCGGTTAATCAGGAAACCGTATTTACATCAATAAATTTCGATGATAAATCCTTTGGCGAAAATAATTGGGAGAATAGAGAGTATTTTATTGAATATCTTAATGTCTGCAAACAAAACGGTATGGATGTTTTGCTTATTGAATATGGTGCAAACGATAAACTGAGAGAAAAGGTCATGGATTACTGCAATGAAAATGATTATGTATGCTATTTTGCTGACTCTTTGGCGCTTGATTGATAAACAGCCATTTCTCAATCAGACATATCTGCCGTAAATTAAGTGATATGCTGTATTCGTTTTAGCATATTCAGCTGTAATAGTCAATGCAAAATGGGAAGAGCGGAGCATTGAGAAATGAATGCACTGGCTCTACCCCAAAATCTGTGTAAACCACAAACGTACATTAAGTGAAATCAGTAAGCTCAGGTAACATTTTGATGAGTCCAGAGCTTATTCATAGTAACACAAATCAATTGAGTTGTCAATAGAAACTGCTGTTGAAGCGGAGGGCTTGTTATTGCAATTAAAGCCAATATAGTTACAAGAATTGTTTTAAGAATTTGTTTAGTCTTTGGCTTTTCTGTCCGAAGTAGCGCATGAAATTCAAGAACAATGTATATGACAAAAGCAATTATTCCAGTAAGTTCATACATATCAACACCAATTCAATTATTGTTAAGATAATGAGAACAATTGAAACGACACCTATTGATTTAATGAGTTCCGGAGTATACTTTTGAGGATTCTTCTTATATGTCAGATATTTTGTTATATTACTATAATTCTGTATTAATGTTAGAATAAGCAGAATAATTAACTGAAAATTGTTCTTCATTTTTCTTCCCCCTTTCTCGGATAACGCTTTGCAGAGCAATAGGCTCGCTTGGCTGACAAAAACAGATTGCACAAGCACTTCTTGAAATAAATGTCAGTGTAAGCAGTATCAATTCTGCAATCATCGTCGTCAAAATCATTTTGTTCGGCTTAACATTATTATACCTATTCTGACAGAAAAAGCAACCAGAACTGAACGAAAGGGTAAAAAAACTGTATTAAAAGAAAAAACGGCACAAGCGTATCAACGAACTTAACGAGTTCATCGAGCAGCAGGATTCCGAGCTTACCGAGTTTGATGAGAGCCTTGCGCGGCGGTGGCTTAAGGAGATTGTCGTGTGGGATGATAGGTTTTCTGTGGAGCTGAAGTCGGGGGTTAATATTGAGATTGAAATTTGATTTGAATATGCTAAAGACCTCTCGGCCTTGATGGTCGGGAGGAAATTTTATATTCGTTCACTAATTCTTGCTTTCATATCGTGTTCATATTGAGCGTATAAAGGAATTAGGCCATTTGAGGTTGTAGCATTTGAATATATATAATCAAACCACCGTTCAGGTTTATCAATCTGCGACACCAATTCAGGCAATAAACTAGTATTCTGTAAAATCATGCATTCAATAGCTCTAAGTGGCAACACTTTAATGTGGCTACAAATATAGTTCTTCTCTTCTTCAGATAAAGTGACTGTCTCTTGAAGTATATTGAACACTTTTTTATAGACTTTTTTTCTAGGTCAATACAGTATGGTTCGCATTTGTTATCACCGAGGTACTGGTGGCAGCATTGGCGTTCCTGCTGATGAAGCTCGTTTACAGCAGGACGATACAGAGTATCCCCACAGAAGGAACAAAGATAAGTAACTATTTCGCACAAACCGTTACCTAAGTAACCATTCCAAAGGAACTGCCCGTTGTTTTTTCGGGAGTAATTTGCTAAAATAGAATTACCGGAACGACAGTTACCTAAAGCCAAAGGAGGAACTACTATGAACACTATCGTTATTTTCTTTTCAAGAGCCGATGAGAACTACTTCGGCGGTTCGATGAAGTATGTGGAGGTCGGCAACACCGAGATCGCAGTCGGACACATTACGGAGCTTACAGGCTTTGACAGCTTCAAGCTCGAAATGGTGCAGCCTTACTCTGCTGACTACATGACCTGCATCGACGAAGCAAAGGCACATCTCAGAGAGAACGCACGTCCCGAGCTGAAAGAGATTCCCGATGTATCAGACTACTACAACATCATTCTTGCATACCCGAATTATTGGGGTACAATGCCGATGGCAGTGTTCACATTCCTTGAAAGCGCCGATCTTTCGGGCAAGACGATCTATCCGCTCTGCACCAACGAGGGCAGCGGACTCGGCAAGAGCGTTTCGGATATTAAAAAGTACGCAAATGTAGGTGAGGGACTTTCCCTGACCGGCAGCGGAGTTAAAAATGCAAAGCCGCAGATCGAAAAGTGGCTGAAAAACAACGGACTGATCTGAGGAGGTATTACTATGCAGACTTACATCACTTTGAATGACGGGACAAAGATCCCGCAGTTCGGACTTGGTGTTTATCAGGTTCCGGAGGGTGAAGCAACATACAATGCAGTGCTCGATGCACTGAAAATGGGTGTGCGCCACGTCGACACGGCGCACGCTTATCAGAACGAGAGAAGCGTCGGCAGGGCTGTAAAGAACAGCGGTGTTCACCGTGAGGAAGTGTGGATCACCACAAAGCTCTGGCCCCACGAATACGGTGAGGGCAAGACCGCAGCAGCTATCGACAAGATGCTTGAAAGGCTCGGCACGGACTACATTGATCTTCTTCTCCTGCATCAGCAGTTCGGTGACTACCTCGGCGCGTGGAAGGACATGGAGAAGGCAGTACAGGCAGGCAAGGTGCGCTCTATCGGCATCAGCAACTTTGAGAGCGAACGCCTTGAGGAGCTGTGCGAGGCTGCAACTATAAAGCCCTCTGTATTGCAGGTCGAGTGCCACCCCTACTATCAGCAGAAAGCACTGAAAGAGCGTATCGCAAAGTACGGAACGGTCATTGAGAGCTGGTATCCAATCGGTCACGGTGACAAGGGGCTGATCGGTGAAGCAGTGTTCACGAAACTTGCTGAAAAGTACGGCAAGAGCAATGTGCAGATCATCTTACGCTGGCACATTCAGGCAGGCAATATCGTGTTCCCGAAAACCACGAATCCCGACCACATGAAAGACAATTTTGACATCTTCGACTTTGAACTGACCGCCGATGAAATGGCTGAGATCGCCGCACTTGACAACGGCAAGCGCTTCTTCAATATGACACTTGCAGATCAGGAAAAGAACCTCGGTGCTTGGCATCCGGCAGACTAATACTTGAAAAACATACGGCTCTATGGTATAATGTAACCGTAGTTACTTACCGTAGAGCCGTAATGATTAGGAGCTGATACTATGCTGATAACAGGCAATGAAGATCTGAGAGTACGCAGGACGATAGAAGCGATCAAGAGGTCGTTTGAGGAAATGATCTGCGAAATGGACTATGAAAAGATCAGAGTAACAGAGCTTTGCCAGAGGGCAATGATAAACAAAAAGACCTTCTATGTCTATTATCAGACGCTCGATGATCTGCTGACGGAGTTACAGTCGGAGCTTTCGTCGGAGTATCTGGAACGGATCAGGGACTTTTCTCTCCCCGATGAGCTTGACAAGGTAAACCGTGAATTTTTCCTGTATTCGGAGGAAAAGGGGCTTGCCTACGAGAAGATCACCTGCGCTGGCAGCAGTTCCTATCAGTATATCCGAAGCGGAATGATAAAAGAGGTCAACGAATCGGGCTGGGGCAGTTCAAAGCAATATCAGGCTCTTTCCGATTTTGAGAAAATAGCTTTGATGAATTTCGTCAACAACGCAGTTCTTAGCATTTACAGACAGTGGGTAGAGGACAGAAAGCAGCAGTCTGTAGAGGAGATCATCGCCCTGACAAACAGGCTCGTTCTTGGCGGTGTGAATGAATTTTTCAGGTAGGTGAAGCGAAATGAAAACAAGAAAACTTCGGGATATTGAAGTATCTGCGGTCGGTATGGGCTGTATGGCATTTTCCCACGGATACGGCAAAATACCCACCGAGGAATACAGCATAGAAGCAATACAAAACGCTTATCAGCATGGCTGTACATTCTTTGACACGGCAGAGGTTTACAGTCCGAACCTTGCAGGGATAGGACACAATGAGCTGATCGTAGGAAAGGCACTTGAAGATGTGCGTGATAATGTTGTCATCGCCACAAAACTGATGCTCCATTCCGTCGGCTTTGCCAGAAAAGTCTATGACGAAATACGCCGTCATTTGGAAGGCTCACTTGAACGCCTGCGGACGGACTATATGGATATTTACTATCTGCACCGAATGGGCGGTGTCCCTGTGGAGAAAGTCGCAGAAGCAATGGGCAGGCTCATTGATGACGGTCTGATCCGTGGCTGGGGTCTGTCTCAGGTCGATGTTGATGTGATCGACGCAGCGCAGAGCGTTACTCCGCTGACGGCTATCCAGAATATCTATTCCATGGTAGAGCGTGACAGTGAGGAAAGCATTATCCCGTACTGTATGGAGCATAACATCGGGTTTGTGCCGTTTTCGCCCATTGCAAGTGGTCTGCTGTCGGGGAAGATTACGCCACAGACGCAGTTTGAGCGCAATGACGATGTTCGCAACTGGGTGCCACAGTTATCTCATCGAAACATTGAGGGCAATATGCCAATCGTGGAGATGCTCAGAGCGTTTGCAGACAAGAAGAACGCCACCCCTGCACAGATCTCCCTTGCGTGGATGCTCCAGAAATATCCGAATGTTGTGCCGATACCCGGCTCGAAAAACAAGGTGCGTATCATTGAAAATCTCAATTCTGCCGAGGTCGAGCTGACCGATGCAGAGTTTGAACAGCTTGAAAGCGAGCTGAACAGGTGCAAGGTCTACGGTCATAGAGGACTCGGAGGATTCTGATATAATACCAACTTTAAACCTACTGGATTCAAAGTTCCGCTAAAACAAAAACGCTGGCATGAAGCCAGCGTTTTCCGTCATTATCTGTTCAAAGCCTTTATCATCTGTAAGGCAAGGTCTGCTTTATCTTCGGGAAGTGTTCTGAATCCTGCCACAAGCTCTTTTTCTGTATCATTCAGGATAGAAACCTCTCCGTCCTCATTGAAGAACTCCGCAAGTGTAACGCCCATAGGCGTAAGCAGCTTTTGAAGTGTCTCAATCGTGGGCTGATTGATGCACTTTTCCAAGTCGCTGATATGCCCCTGAGACAAGCACCATGTCGCTCACACAAACTGAGTTTGCACCACAGAAAACATCTATCCCGCCCACCACCACACCACTTCCGCACACCCGACCCACACTCCGTGTATCGCTGCGAAACTGCTGTCACCGCAGACATATTACCCTATACGCCAAATCGCCATATTCAACCAAAACAGTGCAGTCTGCCCAATGCTCACAAACCGCACCGTTAAGCCACCTATCCCGATTTACTCCGCTTTCCTTGACATCGAAACCACGCACTCAACGTGCCTCGTATGCGGGAACATATCAAACGGCTGAATATCGGTCACTGTGTACTTTTTCGTTAGCGTTTTCAGATCCCTTGCCTGCGTAGCCGGATTGCAGGAAATATAAACTATTCTTTCCGGTGCGATTTTTACGAGCGAGTTTAAAAACTTTCTGTCCGCTCCAGTCCTTGCAGGGTCGAGAATCACTGCGTCATAATGCGTGCCGAGCTTTGCCTTCTTTTCAAGAAATTCGCCTGCATCGCCCCGGTTAAAAGCAATGTTGCGGGTAAGCCCGTTTTCGTGACAGTTCTTTACTGCGTCACGGACGGCTGATGCGTTGTATTCAATGCCCTGTACCTGCTTTACATAGTCAGACGCTATTATGCCTATCGTGCCTATTCCGCTGTATGCGTCAAGCAGAACGTCCTTCTTCGTGAGCTTCGCCGCCTTTATAGCGTAGTCGTACAGCTTTTCGGTCTGTGCGTGATTTATCTGATAGAACGAGTGCGGAGATATTCTGAATCTTTTTCCGCAAAGAATATCCGTAATGTATCCCTCGCCGTAAAGCACCTCGTTATTTTCTCCGAGAAGAAGCATTTCGGGAGTGCGGTTTACCGAGAATGTCACGGTCGTAATATCCGGGAACCGCTTTACAAGTGCTTTCACAAAGTCGTGCTTTTTAGGGAACATTGAGTTTCCGCCGACAAGAGTAACCAGTATCTCTCCGGTATTCTTTCCGACACGGACAAGCACATGACGTAAAAAGCCACGCTCCGTACCCTCGTCATACGGTTGTAGCTTGAACGATTTAAGTAATCCTCTTATTCCTACTATAATCTCGTCCGCGCGTTTATCGTCAAGCATACAGCTGTCAATTCCGGCAATGCCGTTTCTGGACGACTGATATACGCCGGAGATTATCCTGCCGTTTCTGTCAGAGCGGAATACCGCCTGCACCTTGTTTCTGTAGTTATACGGGTCGTCTGCGCCTATAATTTTAGATACCTTGCCGAAACCGCCGAGCAGCTTTTCGGTATCCTTCTGCTTCCATTCAAGCTGCTGTTCGTATGTCATGTTGGACAGCTGACAGCCACTGCATTTTTTCGCAACGGGACATTTCTTGTTTGCCATTTATATTCCCTGTTCTTTCTCCAAAAATTCTTCAAGACCCTCAAGATACATTTTCATATCCTTCCTCCCAAGTTCATAAACGCTTTTCAGCCTGTCAGGATCTCTCTCCGTTCTGCTTATCGTTATCGGCTCAGACGGACGGATAATAAACACCTTGCCGCTTTGTTCAAGTTCGCATAGCTTGTCTATGCTTTCGTTGTAGACATTGTGACGGTTTTCAAGCGCATTGCACAAGTCGGGAAATTTGCTGTAGAACGAGCGTATCAGCAGTTTGTTCATCGGCTTTTTGCGGTAGTTCATATCACGTGTGAGGATTACCACCTGCTTTTTGTATCCCATTTCGGAAAAATGCTCAAACGGTATGCTGTCGGAAATTCCTCCGTCAAGATACGCCCTGCCGCCGATTATTACAGGCTTTGATATAAACGGCATGGAAGCAGAAGCACGGAGCATTTCCATATCCCGAAGTACGCTTTTTACCTGCAGATACTCCGGCTTTCCCGTTTTTACATCGGTGACCGTTGCATAAAACGGCACGCCCGATTTCTGATAGGTTTCGTCATCGAATATATCAAGCTCGTTCGGCACTTTGTAATAGGCATATTCCGTGTTGAAAAAGTCACCGCTTTTAAGTAACGGCTTTATCCCCATGTAGTTCCTGTCGCCGTTGAAGCGGCAGTTGTAGCGGATGACCCTGCCGTCCTGCCTTGACAGGAAATTCACTCCGAACACCGCACCTGCCGATGTTCCTATTATCCCGTCAAAATTTATATCGTTTTCAAGAAGTACGTCAAGTGCGCCTGCCGTGTACATTCCACGCATAGCGCCGCCTTCAAGCACAAGTCCTGTTTTCATAATGTTCTCCGTTAAATTTATTTGCCGTATTCGTTGTCAAATTCTTGTATTTCTCTGAGCATATCCTCAGTGCTGTCATCGCTCATATCGTACCATTCCATCTTTTTCAGATACTTGCCGAGCCAGCTGTCGTGAAGCGCATTCGCCACGATTCCGACTTCGCTGAAAGAATCGTTACCGTCCCCGATAACAAAAGCAAGCCGCTTATTATCTGTCGGCACTTCTTTAAAATTACACCCTGCAAACGCTTCTCTTACTGTCTTATATACCGCATCCAAATCGTGTTGCTGTAAGCTCAGCACTTTTTTATCGTCTATTTCTACCGTGATTTTGTATAAGTAATCCATGCCTGCCGCCTTCTCGGGTTACATATTTTTAGTACCGCCATATTTGACAACATCCGCCCGATACGCTATAATATTCAGTGCGACAAGCGGATGCGCTGTGATAATATTCTATCACTTTTCGATAATATTTGCAATACGAAAAAGTCCGCCCGAAAGGAAATAATAAACAATATGGCTGAAATAATAGATGTTGCCGATATAAATATACCCGAGCTTGAAATATACACTCACCTGACAGATGCACGGCTTCGCAAGGTGTACGAGTATGAACATGGAATATTCATAGCCGAAAGTCAGACGGTTATAGAAGTAGCCCTTGACGCAGGCTGTAAGCCGATTTCGATGCTCACAGACAGAAAGTATATCAATGACCGTGCAAACGGCATAATAGAGCGGTGCGGTGATATTCCGGTATATACCGCCGACAGCAAGATAATGTCCGGGCTTACAGGCTATGAACTGACACGGGGAATGCTGTGCGCTATGGAGCGTCCTGCGCCGAAAAGGGCAGAGGAGCTTTGCAGAAACGCACGCAGGATTGCCGTACTCGAAAATATAGCCGATGTCAGCAACACAGGAGCAATAATTCGCTCTGCGGCGGCACTCGGCATAGACGCTGTGCTGATAACCCCGTCCTGCTGTGACCCTCTTTGCAGGAGAGCCATAAGAGTAAGTATGGGAACGGTATTTCTTATCCCGTGGGGATATATCGGAGAGGATGAGCATTGGTGGCAATCGCACGGCCCTGCATATCTTAATTCGCTGGGCTTTAAAACAGCGGCAATGGCACTCACAGATAACTCGGTAAGTATTGACGACAAGACGCTTCAGAGTGAGGAACGGCTTGCTATAATACTCGGCTCTGAGGGCTACGGACTGTCGCAGAAGACTATAGACGGCTGTGATTATACGGTAAAGATACCGATGTATCACGGTGTCGATTCGCTCAATGTCGGTGCGGCGGCCGCTGTCGCATTCAGAGAGCTGAGAGTAAGAGAATAATAAAAGGGCTGAATTGCAACTAAGCAGTTCAGCCCTTTTATTATTACATTATGAATATTAAGTTATCTTATAAAATCCGTTCTTACAACCGCACTTGTATCGGGCAGTGCAATGCCATTCTTTCTACCAAGCTCAAAGCACTTCATCATCCACGCCATGTTCTTTGCAAGGTTCTGCATTGTCTGCATACCCTCAAGATCCTGCTCGGCTTCACCGGGTACTCTGCCGTATACCATGTTCCAGTAGGTAGAGCCGACAACAGGCATCTGTGCTATGCCGAAATACTTGTTCAGGCAATCGAACGATGCTGAACTGCCTCCTCGTCTTGCAACCGCAACCGATGCACCGGGCTTGAATCTGAAAGCCGCACCGCCTGCATAGAACGCTCTGTCAAGGAATGACAGGATACGTCCGCTCGGGTGAGCATAATATACCGGTGTACCGAACACAAATCCGTCCGCTTCTTTAGCTTTTGCTATAAACTCATTAACATCGTCATCGTTGAAAGCACAGCCTTTTTCACTGCATTGTCCGCAACCTATGCAATCTCTGACAGGCTTTCCGCCCATCTGGAATATCTCGTATGAAATGCCCTCGTTTTCAAGCGTCCTGCCTACTTCAAGCAGAGCGGCGTTGGTATTGCCGTTCGCCTTCGGACTTCCGTTGAGCATCAATACCTTCATTAAAATCGCTCCTTCAAATAATATACTGCAATTTTGCGTTACAGATTATATCACCTTGAATAAAAATAGTCAAGGCAAAATTTACCGCATAATTTCACGCTGTTTATAATTCCGTCATTCCCACAACCTGCCTATACATTTTCTCATCGTCATAAATAAGATAAAAGTCGGTCGGAACAAAGTATCTCTCCTGTAATACCAAGCTCAGTTCATCCGCAAATTTCTCCGTGCTTTCATACTTACGGGTAATGACCTTTTCGCTGTCTGTCGGATAAATTTTAAGTGCGGTATCGTTAAATATTCTCTGCCATAATTCGCTGTGTCTGCCGCAGAAATGATACTCGGTTTTACCGAACTGAGTTATCATCTGCAACGCTTCGTTTTCGATAAATTCGCTGTTATCGGTGTTGTTTACAATATAGAATATCTGCGCAATATGTTCCTTTACGGGTGTAATTGAACCTGTCAGCAATTCGGCACCGTACAGATTATCCCGCAGCTTTTTGCATCTGTCCATATTATTCTTCCTCCGGGTAAATTATGCCGTGTTCCTGCCTGAACCTTGTCATTATCTCCATAACATCGGCGGTGTAGTCAAGGCACATTACGTTTTTGTCGCCGTTTACCGCCTTTTCCATATCGGTTATTTCATAGTAAAGCGCGTCGGAATTTTCACCTGCGCCGACAAGCTCCGTCCTGCCGTCTGTATAGGTTATTTTTGCTTCCCACGCTCTCGGATATTCCATGATTTCGATATAGCCGTTTTCGCAGGAGATCATCGCACGCTTGGGCTGTTTTGAATGGAGCGACAGCATAACCGTTGCCATCTGCCCCTCCTTATCCGACAGTAAAAGGCTCGCCTGTTCGTCAACTCCCGTCGGTGCGGTTTTAAGCTGTGACAGCATATTATCCGGCTTTGAATCGAAAAACCAACGGATAACAGACAAGGCATACACGCCTATATCAAGCATCGCACCGCCTGCAAGGCTTCTGTTGAAAAAACGGTTTTTCATATCGTATTCCTTGAAACTGCCGAAATTCATTGTGATAAGATTCACTCTGCCGAGTGTGCCGCTTTTCAGAATTTCATTCAGCTTTTTATATATCGGCATATGATAAACCGTCATAGCTTCACCGACTACAACGTTGTTTTTGTCTGCAAGTGCGATAAGCTCACCGAGTTCGTCACTGTTCAATGTTATCGACTTTTCAACAAGAATATGCTTTTTGTTTAAAATTGCTTTCTTCATAAAGCCGTAATGCGTGTTGTGTGGAGTGGTGATGTAGATTATATCGACATCGGGGTCGGTGAACATTTCATCATAGCTGTCATACACCTTGCCGATATTGTATTTTTCGGCAAAAGCCACAGCCTTGCCATGCGTCCTGTTACCTACGGCAAACAGATTTCTTCCGTTTTTCTGCATTGCGGCGGCTGTTTCGCTTGCGATAACGCCTGTACCCAGTACCGCCCAGTTGTAGTTTTTCATAATATGCTCCTTTTAGATACGGCGGTTGAAAACAAAGCTTCCGCCGGCGGTCTTTATATGCCGTCAACAGAAGCCCTGCCTGTTTAAATGCGTTTGATATTTCCGTCAATAATTCTCAGCGTGTACTTCAAAGTAGCTCTGCGGATGATTACATACGGGACATACATCGGGAGCCTTTGTGCCTACTACGATATGACCGCAGTTGCGGCACTCCCATACCTTGACCTCGCTCTTTTCAAATACCTGTGCGGTTTCTATGTTCTTTAACAGTGCACGGTATCTTTCCTCGTGGTGCTTTTCAATCTCGCCTACCGCCCTGAACTTAGCGGCAAGCTCAGGAAATCCCTCTTCCTCGGCTGTCTTGGCAAAGTTTTCGTACATATCTGTCCATTCGTAGTTTTCGCCGTCTGCGGCAGCCTCAAGGTTTGTCTTTGTATCGCCTATTCCTGCAAGCTCCTTGAACCACATCTTAGCGTGTTCCTTTTCGTTATCTGCAGTTTTCAGGAAAAGGGCGGACATCTGCTCATAGCCCTCTTTTTTCGCTACAGATGCAAAATATGTATACTTGTTTCTTGCCTGAGATTCTCCTGCAAACGCTTCCTGAAGATTCTTTTCGGTCTGTGTGCCTGCATACTTGTTTTTAGCCATTTTTTCATCCTCCTGTATTGCGGCTTGCTTACAATCAAGAATTGCCGTTTATTTACTTTGATTATAGTACGGGGGCAGAGATTTGTCAATAAGGCTATGATGCAAAAGATGATTCTTGACAAAAGATTTTTGCCTGTTTATAATGAACATATCTTATTATGTTATGAAAGGGAGATTTGATGGCAGAACCGGTTACGGCAAGGCAAAACGCTATTTACGATTGCACACATATATATCTTGACGCTTTCGACAAAAAAAGGACCGATCGGAGATTTGTACAGCAAAGCGGTTGCGGAGTATCTTGAACGGTTTATAAAAACAGAAAATTGTTTTATGTATACGTTGATTGAAAAAGATGTTATACTCGGATTACTGACAGCCTGTGAGATCCCCGGAATATTATCAAGGAATATCAAAATTGATACGGTTGCCATTGCACCTGAATATCAGAATAAAGGCTATGGAACTGTTATGATGAAAGAATTTTTCAATCTGTTTGAAAATGCCGTGTTTTCTTTAGAAACAAAAAGAAACAGCATTTCGTATAAGCTGTACAGCAAAGTCGGATTCAAAGAGGTAAACGGATGCTTAATCTATGTGTAAATATGACAGTAAATAAAAAACCGCCGCAGACAGCGACATTTGTCTGTCTGCCGCACTTGAACGGATAGTTTTTTCGCCTTTTTCTGTTTCAAATAGGATTACTTCCTTTTAGTTGCAATTCAATAAAGACTTGCTTAACAAGGTTTAATCCGTCCTTATATTTCTCGTGGTGGTCAGCCCACCGTACAAGCTGCCAAAAAGAAAATGTTTCATTTGGCTCAATAATCACCTTATTGATTGTTCTTGCGGCAAGTTTAAGATTATGTACCTTGTTAATTTGATATTTCATATCAAATCCACTGTTTTCATTCATCATAAGTGATGAAGTTTCAAATACCGTATTAGGCAATAGTGCCTCAGATTTATTTTTGGCGTATTTGTTTCCGTCTATCAGCATTTCTAAATAGAACAGTTTTTTCCTTTGCCATTTACGGATAGGAAGTAAAAAGGGAAACACCTGTGTCAGTCTTTTTCTTTTCTTAAATTCACCCTCTTAGTTTGTTTCTCCCAGATATTCTTCAAGGCATATTCCTTGTTTGTATATTTCAGTAGCCGCATTAACACCGACATATCGGTAATGCCATGGCTCGTTGGCTATACCTGTGATTGCAACTTTATTCTCTGGATAGCGATATATAAACCCATAGCGATAGGCATTTTGAGCGAGCCAGTTATAAACCTCATAACCATATGAATTTATGCCATCAGCATTTATATCAACGCCAAGACCAAGTTGATGTTCACTTGTTCCCGGAATAGCAACCCAGCGTTCTGTTTCTGTTTTTGCGTCGGATTCAGAATATCCTTTTTCGATATACTCCGCCATTGATTCATCGTATATTTGCTGTTGCTCCTGCTCTGTTCTGTAGCCGGAGGCAACAACAGGATATACACCATCATCCCTCATATCATCAAACATTTTCTGAAGTTGAGGGTATATTCTGCTGTCCACGCATTGTCCGTTTGATAGTTCTGTTAAATTGATTTCACTGTCAGTTTCAAGGGGATGCCATTTATTCACCAGTATCAAGCACCATTCTCCATCTGCTTCATTTTCATTACCAAAATCAATGGAAGGCAATGATGCCATGTTGTATATATCTGTCCCTGCAAAACGCTGAACAAAGATGCAGGCTAATGCTATCAGTAAAATCAGGATGCAGATAAATAAGTGGGGACGGCGTTTCTTGGTTTGTTGGGTATAAGTTGACATCGTTTTTCCTCCCTGATAAGCTAAAAAAAAGCACGCTTGCTTTTGGTACTGTAAGTGTACCAAAAGCAAGCGTGCTTTTTTTTCGTTTCCCCACAAGAGTTTCCTATGTTTTCCTGCGGAATTTCTTACGATTTTCCTACAGTAGCGGAAGAGTGACTGTAAATTCGATTTGCTCATTTTCACTTTTTGCGGTAATTGTTCCGTTATGAAGCTCAACGATTTCTTTTGCAATTGCAAGACCCAATCCTGCACCTCCGCTTCTGGAACTTCGTGCAACATCAAGACGATAAAACTGTTCAAAAATGCGTACAAGCTTTTCTTTTGGAATGGTATTGCCGCAATTGGTAAACTGAATACACAAATTTTCACCGTTTTGTTTTACAGCAATATGAATCGTGCTGTCATCAAAGCTATAATTCACTGCATTTCTCAGCAGATTATCAAAAACGCGCTGCATCTTATTGACATCGCACTTTATCATAGTGTCTGGGGCTATTTCAAGCTCACATTTTAAATTCTTCTCTAAAAACATTGGTTTGAACTCGTATGTAAGTTGTTCAAGCATACGGGTCAAATTGACCCTGCTGTACTCAAGAGTGATATTAGAAAGATTAAACCGCGTGATTTCAAAAAATTCGTTAATTAAATCCTCAAGATGTTCTGCTTTTTCCAAAGAAATTGACAAATACTTTTCTCTTAATTCTTCGGAAATTTTGTTTTCGTCCCGCAGCAAAGTTAAATACCCAATTACTGAGGTGAGTGGGGTTTTCAAATCGTGGGCAAGATAAACAACAAGGTCATTTTTCCGCTGTTCTGAAAGCTCTGCTGCCAGTTTTCGTTGTTCAAGAGTATGCTTAATATGATTGATTTTCTTTTCGATTGCAGTTAATTCAGAAGGCAAAACAATATCTCCTGAATTTTCTTCTATCAGAGCATCTATACTACGGTTAATTTCTTTGAAATACTTGGAAAATTCATTTAGATAAAAGCGCAAAATAATTGCAAATAACAGTAAGGAAAGCACTACGTAGAAAATACTCATATAATCTCTAATATATATTGAATATACATTATAAGCTCGGTCATAATCATGGTAGACAAAATTATCCAAAAAACCCACAAAAGTGTCTGCTATGTGCCCCTTTAAAAATAGAGAGTACAAGGCTGCTAAAAAAGCAAACGCAAAAAACAACATTCCAAAAATTCTAATCAATAATTTGTTTTTAAGAAGACGATAATCATCTCTTTCGCTATTTCTTTTATTTTTCAATGGTATATCCCACTCCCCACACAGTTTTTATAAATTTCGGTTTTTTTGCAGGCTCATTAAGCTTTTCCCTCAATCTTCCGATATGAGCCATAACAGTATTATTGTTATCAAGGAATTTCTCACCCCAAATATTTTCAAACAATTCCTCAGACGAAATAACTTTTCCTCTGTTCTCACACAAGTACCAGAGGATAGAAAACTCAATAGGTGTCAAAGTAACCTCTTTTCCATACAAAGTACATTTGTGAGTATTCTTGTTTATAATAAGTCCTCTTACATCATGTTCTGCAATGGGAGTATCTTTTTCCTCGGTATTAGCCGCATTATTATAACGAACATAACGACGAAGCTGTGTTTTTACTCTTGCGACAACCTCCAAAGGGTTGAATGGTTTTGTAATGTAATCATCAGCTCCGATGGTAAGTCCCATAATTTTATCAGTATCCTCAACTTTTGCCGTCAGAATTATAATAGGATAAAAATACTGTTCTCTGATTTTCTGACAAATACGAAATCCATCAATATCTGGAAGCATTACATCTAAAATTGCCAAATCCATTTTTTGCGTTTTAATGCATCCCAAAGCATCCAGACCATTATAAAATTTATGTACCGTGTAACCATCATTTTTTAGATAAACCTCAATCAAGTCGGCTATCTCTTTTTCATCGTCTACAATTAAAATACTTTCATTCATAATCAGCTTTCACGCTCCTTATCAACATCATCTGGTAACGCTTCCATAATATCTCCAAAATCACATTTCAAATATTCACATATCGACAACAAGACAGGTAGCGTAACATTTTGATTTTTGCCAAGCTTAGCTTCTTAGTACTCCTTTATCATTTTGTAGGTCACTCGTTCTTTGGGCTTATATTCTTTGGCTCTTTTAGCAATATTATCAAGCGGAACTTTTCCCTCACCCTCGCCAAACTCAACCTTTACGTTGATATGTCCGTCTGGCTTTTTGCGGAAAGCAGTACTACCGTCTCAACATGGTTCGTGCCGCTGAACATATCCACTGCAACGCACTTGTCGGTGCTGTAGCCGAGCTCCGCAAAATATGCGCAGTCACGGGCGGCGGTGGCGGCGTTGCAGGAGACCATGACGATGCGGGGGGCGGAGAAGGCGGCTATCTGCTCGCAGGCGTCCCTGCCGCAGCCCTTGCGGGGAGGGTCTACCATTATCACGTCGGGGCGGAGGCTGCGTGAATGCAGTATCCGTGCGGCTTCGGCAGCATCGGCACAGATGAACTCGCAATTTGTTATGCCGTTTGCGAGGGCATTCTGCTTTGCGTTTTCGATTGCCTCGGGGACTATCTCGACACCGATTATCTTCTTTGCCGTGCGTGCCATGGAAAGCCCGATCGTGCCCGCTCCGCAGTACAGATCAAGCACGGTTTTTCCTGCGGCATCGGCAAAGTCACGGGCGGCGGCATACAGCTTTTCGGCGGACGTGGTGTTTATCTGATAGAATGACTTAGGAGATATTGTGATACAATTTCCGCACATTGTGTCATTTATGGTGCCTTTTGCGGTGCATAGGATTTCTTTTTCACCGAGAATAACATTTGTATCTTTGCTGTTGACATTAATTACAGAGCTTACTATTTCAGGATATTTTTCAAGAAGCCTGTCCGACAGAATTTTAATTTCCGGAACATTTTTTGCCACTACTATACAAAGGCATATTTCGCCGCTGTAGTGACCTTTTCTGAGATACAGATGGCGGAGTGTGCCTTTGCGGGTCGTTTCGTCATATGCTGATAATTTCAGCTCTGTTGCAATATTTAAGAAGTCGGCGGTTATTTTTGAAAAAATGTCGGGCTGTAAAAGGCACTTTTCACAAGGAACGATTCTGTGCGAGTGGAAGGCATAGAAGCCTGCGATAAGATTTCCGTCCTTGTCGGTGCCTATTGGCATCTGTAGCTTGTTGCGGTAGCCGTTTATATTGGTGTTGCGGATTATCGGCAAAAATTCGGGCGAAAGACCGCCTATTCTGGTAAAAGCGTCCTTTACGAACTGCTCTTTGGCTCTGAGCTGAGCCTCGTAGCTTATATGCCGCAGAGAACAGCCGCCGCACTTAGTGTAAACGGGGCAGTCGGGAGTGACCCTGTCGGGAGAGGGTGTGATAATTCTCTCTATCTTGCCGTAGCAGTAGGTTTTGTTTACTTTCAATATCTTTACTTCAAGCTTGTCCCCTATAGCAGAAAACGGCACGAAAATAACCATGCCGTCCTTCTTGCCTATACCGGAACATTCGCTTGAAAGAGCTGTTATCTCAATTTCAACGATGTCGTTCTTTTTCATTATATCTGTCCTAAGCTGAGTGCCTTTAAATAAGCGTTTATAAAGCCGTCAAGGTCGCCGTCCATAACTGCGCCGATATTGCCCATTTCGTAGCCTGTGCGGTGATCCTTTACCATTGTGTAGGGCATGAATACATATGAGCGTATCTGTGCACCCCAGGCAATCTGAAGCTGTTCGCCCTTGATGTCGGAAATCTTGTCGAGGTGTTCTCTTTCCTTGATTTCAAGCAGCTTTGACTTCAGCATACGCATAGCGTATTCTCTGTTCTGATGCTGTGAACGTTCTGTCTGGCAGGCGCACACGATACCTGTGGGGATATGCGTGATACGAACAGCGGAGGATGTCTTGTTGACCTTCTGACCGCCCGCACCGCTTGCACGGTAAACGTCCATCTTAATCTCGTCTTCGCTTATCTCGATATCGATATCTTCATTGATTTCAGGCATTACTTCAACGGAAGCAAAGCTAGTGTGGCGGCGTCCGGAGCTGTCAAAGGGAGATACACGGACAAGTCTGTGTACGCCGTTTTCGCTCTTTAGATAGCCGTAAGCGTTTCTGCCCTCAACCAGTATGCTGGCGCTCTTTATACCTGCTTCTTCACCGTCAAGGTAGTCGAGTACGGTTACCTTCATACCGTGCTGTTCTGCCCAGTGATTGTACATACGGTAAAGCATCTCGACCCAGTCCTGAGCCTCTGTACCGCCTGCGCCTGCGTGGAATGTGAGAATCGCATTATTGTGATCAAATTCGCCTGAGAGAAGGGTAGCGAGCTTCTGCGATTCAAGCTCTGTTCTGAAATGCTTTGCAAGCTCCTGTATCTCGGGAAGCATAGATTCGTCATCCTCTTCCTGAGCAAGCTCGAGCATTGTCATTACATCGTCATAGCTTTCACGGAGCTTTTCGTAGCTCTGTACTATATTCTTATCTTCGCCTATTTTCTGAGAAATTTTCTGAGAATTTTCTACATCGTTCCAGAAATCAGGCTGTGCGCTCTGTTCTTCAAGCTTTACTATTTCTGCTTTGAGGTTATCAAGGTCAAGTGCGCCGGCAAGCTCTTTAAGCTCAGGCTCATAGCCCTCGAACTCAACTTTGAGTTCATCATATTCTAACATAGGTTACCGTTCCTTTCAATTTTGCAATACTGTTTTATTATATACCAAAAAATTTTTTTTGTAAAGCCTTGAAATCGTTTTCATTTTATGATATACTCAATTTATTCGGTGAAAACGCAGGTTTTCACAAAATTATTCCGGTAAGCTGTCTGTGAGCGGTGCATAGCGGCAGACGGGCGAATTACCGGAAAGGACGGATAAGTCTTTAAAGTCAGTATTTCTGAACAGAAAAAAGTTGTGTAAGGAGTTTATTAACATGAGCGAGATCAAGAAGATCCACATGGGTCCTGCTAAATGTGCGGTTGACCTTGGCGACGGAAGTGAAAGAGGAGAGTATGTAAATCAGGATTATATCCTGAACAAGCTGGGCAGACCTCACAGAGCGGTAAGCCTTATGTATTGCTATTATCCGCTTGACGAAACATGGCCTGCAAGAGCGAGAAACGCTTTCAAGGACAAGGAAATCACATTCCAGTGGGATTATCCCTATGACGACTATTTTACATATAAGGGCGGTATCGGAGGAACAACCGATGATGAGCCTTTCACCTGTATGCGTGATGTAAGACGTCACGGACAGGACGTTATACTTACAATGACAATAGATCCGAATGTTACGGACGAGCATCTTGAACAGATAGGCAAGGAGCTTTCTACATTCGGCCGTATGCAGCTGAGAATCAACCACGAGGCTACAGGTAACTGGTTCTCGTTTACAAAGCGTGCAACATATCAGCAGGTGGCTGATTTCTATATCCACGCCCGTGAAGTAATAAAGAAGTTTGCGCCCAACGTACAGACTATTCTCTGTATCGGCGGTGTGGAGCATCCCGAAAAGGGCGGAGAAATTGAGATGGAGAAGGAATTTGCCGACGCTGTAAGAGCAACGGATATATGGTCTGTTGACAAGTACATGGCTCTTCACTGGGGCTGGCCTTTTGACGTTGCGGACGAGGGCGGAAACTCTTTTGGCAGAAGCAAGGTGGCAGATACATATAATCTTACTAAGCTGTCGGAAAAGCGTTACAGAGAGCTTTGCGGCGGAGTAAAGAAGCCTATGGTAATGAGCGAGTTCAACGCCGACGGCGATGTAACGGGACCTTACGAGCAGGCTGAAATGGTAAAGGAATTCTGCGATATGCTCAAGAACGACAAGGATCAGGGCTGGTTCAACGGCTTTACATTCTATCAGTTCCGTGACAGAGGAAGACTGGGACTTGAAATTGAGGATCCGAACAATGCTGACTGCGGTATTGAACAGCCGGTAATGCAGACCTATAAGGAGATAATCCACGATGAGTATTTCTATCCCGAAATGAAAAGCGAGGGTGACGCACAGTTCCCTGTAAAATTACGTTGGGGCGGATCTGAGGACGCTGAGGGTATCGAGATACCTCTGCACTTTGAAAAGAACCCCACGTTCTGCGAAATCACATTTGAGGACGAGGACGCAGAGCTTAATCTTATGATGGAAATCAACGGCAAGTGGTTCTATAAGGCACCTCACGCAAAGACGATTGACTTTATGTCGGCATTCTTTGAAAAGCCTCTTGACGGTGAAGCTGACATGACGCTCAAGATATTTGCGCCTCCTGCAAGCGGTGAGAACGTAAACGACGGCAGTGAGGACTGGATGCTGAACACTTATTCGACTATCACGAAGATGCCGAATATCCGTATCAGATTTGCACCTATCTTAAAGTAAGGCGGCAATGTGCCGCTTCAAGTTCCGCCTTTGGAAATGTTTGGGATTGGCTGAGGGTGGCGAAACGGCGGGGTTACACAAAGTGATAATTTAATATGTGGCGGTCACGGTGGGATGCTGTGACCGCTTTTTGCGGCGATGCGCCGATTCAAGTTCGCTGTTCTGAATGTTGACGGATTGCGTAACTTCTGCTGTCGGCACACCCTTTAAACGATTGATGAGAATTGAATACAAAAAATCCGCTGTTCGTGTTGAACGGCGGATTTTTGTGTTTAGTGGAGTTTGTTTATGAGCGTTTGTGTATACACGCCTAAGTAATGAATGCACAAGGTTTGTTGTGCATGACGATAGTTTTCTGTAAGTTGACGGGATAGTGAGAGTGCGATTGTCGGTACCTGACAAGCAAATAAAACAATTTATAACGTTGTATTTATAAAGCGGAAATGCTTTTTATGTGAAGTGAAACAATAACAATGTGAAAATAGTAAGCTGATGTCAGAAAAATTAAATAAATGGTTGACTTTTCAAAAAAATATGATAAAATATTTATGGAGCCTATAAAAAGAGCAGGCGTGCTGTAAAACAAACAATAAAAGTATAGGAGGGATAATTATGGGAAGTTGAAAAGACGCACAGGCACTTGTAACCTTTTATCCGAAATGGGGCATATACCCCACTTTCGATGAAAAATTGCTTTCAGAAATAAAATTTATTAAAAAGAGGTAAAAATTATGTTAAGTAGTATTATGACGTTATATAACAGAAAAAGAGATCCTTTAAAACTCGCTGTTGATATGTTCGAATCAAAAATTTTAAAGGAACTTGACGAGGAAGCCTTATTGACATTTAAAGAAATGACATCACCTTTATACTATGATGAACAGGCAACTGAAGATGACGACGAATTATATGATTGGAGTAAAATAAAAAACAGTCTTTTCTTCACAAAAGACTGTATGAAAATATTTGAAGATGATTTAATTACGGCGTTGTGGGTAGCATACGAATCTCTGAGATGTATTTTCAAAAAAAATCCTGACTATAAAACGTCGTATATGCAAGTTTTCATTTATAACGAAAGGTATTTTTGGGTATTTGCAGAAAACGAACACATCGTTTTCATTACTCCCGAGGAGTACTGATAGGTTCTTTGTCTATAGTTGGGGTATGAAAAACAGAAAAATGCATTAGCAAATTCGGATTACGGAAAATGAATTTCATAAATATAACAAGAAAAACAACAAAGCGCTTGACATTTTACGAAAGTGTGATATACTAATCATAGGCGGAGTTCAGCTGAAGCGCAAAAACAGGAGGCAAAAAAATGAGCAATAAAGAAAAATCAATCAGAAGAGCATTAAATGCCATACAGAAACACATTGCTTCTTTCGACTATGACAGTGTCGACAGATACACAAAGCTAGTAGGCTTCTTATTAAATGATAGTAATCTGCCGGATGATATTAAGAAAAAACTAGTTAAATATTGTATAGATAAACTCAATCCAGAGAATAGAATTTTTGAATCTTGTAGTGAACCTGATGTAGCGGAGTATATCGGCAAGGATTCGCAAGGAAACGAATTGTTTAACATAATACCCGGGCGGGAAAATGAATTTATATCCCGCATAGAGAGCTCTGCATCAAGAATAATCGAAAGTTTTGAAATATTAAAAGAAAAAATCATGTGCGCTTAAATTATGCGCGTAATAACTTTTTTGATACCGCTGAACAACGCTTACTCCGCGCCTGATAAACAGGTGGCGGAGTTTTTCTGTTTGAGAAAAAATCGTTTGCATGAGCTATTGTAGTTTTGCGGGCAAATAAAAAAAGAAGTAACAAGTGCGGTAGCGTCTTGTTACTTCTTTTAATATATTGCTTTAATATTCGTCTTTGATGCGAAATGAGGTTTCGTGAGGGTCGGGCTGGCGGTCGGCAACATACATATCGTCTATAACGATGTAGCGGCTGTTCTGAAGTGATTGAATCACTTTGTCTATATCTTCTTCAAGACCTTGCGCTTCCATCTCGACAGAGCCGTCATAAAGGTTCTTTACCCAACCTGTCACACTGTACATTGAGGCGGCATTCTGCGCTCTGTAGCGGAACCCTACGCCCTGAACTCTTCCTTTGAAGAAAAAGTGCTTTCTGATAATCTTACGCTGATTTGTGGTGTCATGCATATCAATTACCGCTTTCTTCCGCACCGCTCTCGGAAGTATCTGAGGTTGAATAACCGTGTACGCCAAGTGGGTCGATCTTTTCGGGAATAAGTTTCAGCATCGCATTTGTGGCAACCTTTGTAAGGTCATAACGGTACCATGTGTATTCTTCGTCGGTGCGGGGTTCCATCCAGACCATAAGACCGTTCCAGCCGTTTTCATAGGTTGATTTATACTTTTCGGTGAGCGTCATTCCGGCTTCTTTTTCGTCATCGTTTGAGGTTTCGCCTATAAGGCATGGCTTGTCGGTCGCAAGTCCGAACTGTTCAGGCGTTTTGTCGAACGGGAAGCCGAAATACTGCTTTTCCCACATATAGTAATGCGTGCTGTAGAAGTCTACATAAGCCTTATCATCGCCGGTTACCTTTTTGAGGTTTTCGTCGGATATCTTGTCGCCCTCATATTTGTCGGAATTGTACTTTACTATGCCAAGACCTACGGTTACGGGAGTTGAACAGGTTTCGTGGATAACGGAGGCGCATTTACCGAACAGATAGCAAAGGTCGCTCCACTTAAGCTGACCGCACTCGGAGTTTTCGTGAACCCAGTCAGGCTCGTTCATAAGGTCAATACCGAAAAGATATTCGTTTTCGCCGTAACGTTTGCAGAATTCTTTTACATACTGCTCGGCGTAGTCGTCACATTTTTCTTTGCTTGTGGCAAGCTTGCGCCACTTTTCTGCGGAGCTGTTTGTGTTTTTGAAATGGTCGAATGAAAGCAGTGTAGGCATAATGTATATCCTGTGTTTTTCGGCAAGGGCAAAAAGCTTGTCCAGATCATTCCAGTGCTGTTCATTTATGCCCTTAATTGCGCCTGTGGATTTCAGCCTTACTACATTTTCGCCGTTGCAGTTTATCCAGATACGCGTACAGTTGATGCCATCGCTGACAAGCTCCTCAAAAGTCTTATCCCAGAATTCTTCGTCCATATTGCCGCTGAAATCGTTCCAGTTCTGCCATGGGGTGTTTGCACCGTTTATCCAGAGTTCCTTACCGTCAACGTTGAACTTGCCGTCGGAAATGCTGACCTTAGCGTTAGGAAATTCGATTGCTTGAGAGGCTTCGCCTGAATTTGTCTGTTCGCCGCTTGTTACGGCATTGCTACAACCTGTTGCAGTGACAGCGATGATTACTGTCAGCGCAAGAGCAGACAATCTGCTCATCATCTTTTTCTTCATATTTGCCTCCGTTAAAATGTGAATATATTTTCATCAAGTTCTTTTACAAGCTTGTCGCTGTAAAGCTCCATTTCTTTCATATCCTGACTGCTTATCGGTTCGATCACACCGATAGTCATCATACCCGCTTGCTTTGCGGCTTTGAGAGAAGCTGATACGTCATCGAGCATAATGCAGTTTTCGGGCGGTACGCCGAGCGTTTTTGCAGTATCGAGATATATGTCGGGGTACTGTTTGCCTTTGCCGAAAACGGCGGCGGAGCTTATCGTTTCAAACATTCCCCAGAGCCCTGTGTGATGAAGCACGGGGGTGTAAAGCTCGGGCGTCTGTGAGGTGCATACGGCGGTCTTGTAACCGTTTTTTATCGCAAGCTCAACCGTTTCACGAGCAAAGGGTTTTAGTTTTACGTTGTGGCGGTATTCGTCTATGGCGAGATCTGTCCATTCCTGCATAAGCTGTTCGGGCGTTTCGGGAAGATTGAAAAGATCTATGGTGTACAATGCTGTTTCGTAAAAAGAGCGGTGGCTGCATTGCCTGCCGTAATCATCGGGCGGAGTGATGCCACGTCTGCGCAGAAATTCCTCGTCAACGTACTGCCAGACGTACATCGAGTCGAGCAGAGTGCCGTCAAGGTCGAACAGCACGGCTTTTATATAGTTCATATTCTTCTCCTTTCTAAGCTTATATATTGCTATTGTATCACAATAAGGCGGTGTGGTCAATAAGATTTTACGGGTGTTTTTCGTGTATGCGGCTTGCAAAATGCGTGGATTTATGATATACTGAATTAAAAGAAATAAAGAGAAGAATAAAGGAAAGAAAAGAAAATTGGAACGGACAAAAGAAAACAAGATGGGCGTAATGCCCGTAAACAAACTGCTTGTTACAATGTCGCTGCCTATAGTTATATCAATGCTTATCCAGGCAATGTATAACCTTGTTGACAGCGTATTTGTGGCACAGATAAACCCGGACGCACTGACCGCTGTAGGTATGGCGTTTCCGATGCAGAGCCTTATGATAGCGTTTCAGACGGGGCTTGGCGTCGGAATGAATGCGCTTGTGTCACGCTATCTCGGACAGAAGAAGCCATATGAGGCAGGTCTTGCGGCAACTCATGCGCTTATTCTTACCGCTTTGAACTATGTTATATTTTTAATAGTAGGGCTTACGGCGATACCTGCGTTTTTCTCGATACAGACACATTCCGAAATCATAGCGGGATACGGTGTCGAATATCTGTCAATCGTATGCTGCGGCTCGCTCGGATTATTCTTCCAGATATACGGCGAGCGTATATTGCAGGCGACGGGCAAGACACTGCTTTCGATGGTGTCGCAGATACTCGGTGCGGTTATAAACATAGTGCTTGATCCTGTGTTTATTTTCGGTGTTGATTTTCTTGGAATACCCGCAATGGGCGTTACGGGTGCGGCAATCGCCACTGTAACAGGTCAGATAATAGCGGCGGCGGTAGGATTTTTACTGCACCACTTCCACAATAAAGAATTAAGGCTTGTATTCAGAAAATTCAGACTGAATCTTGGTACGATAAAGACGATATATGCCGTCGGAATACCTTCTATTATAATGAGTGCGCTGGTTTCGGTGCTGACGTTCGGTATGAATATAATACTGAAAGCGTATGAGCCTGCGGCGGCTACGGTATTCGGCGTATACTTCAAGCTGCAGAGCTTCGTATATATGCCTGTGTTCGGTATGAATAACGGAATAGTTCCTATCATAGCCTATAACTACGGGGCAGGAAAGCCGAAGCGTATAACGGATACGCTGAAGCTCGGTGTTATCTGCTCGGTTGTGATAATGATAATCGGATTGCTGCTGTTCCAGCTTATACCGGCGCAGTTACTGGGAATGTTCGCTCCGACGGACGATATGATAAGGCTCGGTGAAACGGCGCTCAGAATATTCAGCGTATCGTTTGTATTTGCCGGAGTGTCGATAGTGTTAAGCTCGGGCTTCCAGGCGCTCGGAAACGGCTTTTACAGCATGATAGTATTTATAGTAAGGCTTATTGTGCCGACACTGCCTTTTGCGTGGCTGTTCGGCATTATCGGAGGGGTTGACTGCATATGGTGGTCGCTCCCAGTAAGCGATTTGTTAGGACTTATTGTTGCGATACTCCTTATGCGCAGGATCTATAAGAATGTCATATCGAAAATGTATGACAAACAGGATAAATCCTCGGCACAGGTACAGCAGGCATAAGAATAAAGCACAAACGGAGGAATGATTATGGGAAAAATAATCACTATTTCAAGACAGTACGGAAGCGGAGGAAGCGAGATCGGCAGAAAGGTCGCAAAAGCGCTTTCAATCCCGTATTACGACAGGACGATAATTGATGTTACCGCAAAGGAAAGCGGATTTGATCCCAAATACATAGAACGTGCGGAGCAGACAACAACGACCAGTTTTCTTTACAATCTTGCGATAAACGGTATGTACACACAGCCGCTTACCGACCAGCTTTTCTCGGCGGAGTGCAGAGTTATCAAGGCTCTTGCGGATAAAGGTCCGTGCGTTATAGTCGGTCGCTGTGCGGACTATGTGCTGAGGGAGCAGTACAGTACATTTGATGTTTTCGTGCATTCTACGGATGATTTCAGATGCGGACGTATCTGCGAGCATGACAATATAAGCAAGGACGAGGCGCTTTCGATTATCAGACAGAAGGATAAGGCAAGGCGCAGGCACTACAAGTATTATACGGAACGTAACTGGGGCGAATGCCTGAATTACGATCTGTGCATCAATACGGCTACCTGCGGTATTGATGAGGCGGCTGAAATAATCGCTAAGCTTGCAGGCAAATAAAGACGTCGCATTCAGCGGCTGACGCCTTTAAGAATAGTAAAAATCGGCTGTCAATGGTGACTTTCAAATCACATTGACAGCTTATTTTTTTAAAACAGTTAAACAGAGAAAATATTTGAACAGAAGGAACGGTGAACGATGGAATTTGTAATGCTCTTTTTTTCGGCAATCATCATTGTCTGCATTGTAGGCAATAAGCTGTCAACAAAGATAGGTGTTCCGAGCTTGCTTATATTCCTGGCGCTGGGTATGATATGCGGCTCGGACGGTATTTTGAAGATACCGTTTGACAACTATCAGCTCAGCGAGCAGGTGTGTACGGTATGTCTTATATTTATAATGTTCTGCGGCGGTTTTTCTGCCAACTGGAAAGCGGCAAGATCTGTTGCTTTGCGTGCGGGACTTTTATCTTCACTCGGTACGATAGTTACGGCACTTATTACTACGGCAGGCTGTCATTTCCTGATAGGATTCGATATAAAAGAGAGCTTTCTTATCGGTGCGGTCATTTCGTCTACCGATGCGGCATCGGTGTTCTCGATACTTCGTTCAAAGCAGTTAAACCTGCGTGGCGGTCTGGCTTCACTGCTGGAAATCGAGAGCGGCTCCAACGACCCGTTTTCTTATATGCTGACGGTCATTGCACTTGCGATAATGGCGGGAGATGATATTTCACAGCTTGGTCTTCTTGCAGTGCTGCAGATAGTCCTCGGTGTTGCGTTCGGCTTTGCAATGGGATTTGCCGCAGTATTTGTAATGAAAAAGGTGAAGCTGTCGAAAAACAGCTTTGACATAATTTTTATGATGGCGATGATATTTGCGGCATATTCCGCACCGATACTGCTCGGCGGCAACGGATACCTCAGCGTATACATAGCAGGTATCATCATCGGTAACAGCAACATAGGCGAGAATAAGGCGCAACTTGTGCATTTCTTCGACGGAATAACGGGGCTGAGCCAGATAATGCTGTTCTTCCTGCTGGGATTGCTGTCGAATCCTTCTCAGCTTCCGGGCATAATACTTCCGGCACTTGCAATATTTGCGGTGATGACCTTTATATCACGTCCTGCTGCGGTGTTTGCGATATGCTCAAAGGGATATACTTGGGCTGACAGGCTGTTTATAGCGTGGTCGGGTCTGAGAGGTGCATCGTCCATCGTTTTCGCAATAATGGCTACGGTGAGCGATGTGTACACGGACAGCAATCTGTTCAATATAGTAGTGTGCGTCTGCCTTATCTCCGTTGCATTTCAGGGAACGTTACTGCCGAAGGTCGCAACGGGGCTTAAACTCATTGATAACGAAAGCAGTGTATTGAAGACATTCAACGACTATCAGGACGAAACTCCGCAGTTCAATATGATGCGTATATTCGTATCGGATACTCACACCTGGAACGGACACAAGATAAGTGAGATAGATTTTCCCGACGATTCGCTTGTGCTTATGATAAAACACGGCGACAGCACTATCGTTCCGAAAGGCGATACGGTGATAAATGCCGGAGATGATGTTATACTTAGCATTCCGTCATACAGGGACAGCGGAAATATATTGCTCAAGGAATATGAGATAGGTCCAAAGCATTTATGGAAGGGAAAGACTATAAAGGAGCTTGATCTGCCGACTACGCTTCTTATTATAATGATAAAGAGAAACGGCGATATGGTCGTACCTAACGGAAGCACTGTAATAAAGCAGGGTGATATTCTTGTTGTCAGCGACCAGTCGCATATAGACGAAAAGAAGAAAAAGGATAAGCACGGCGGTGACGAGCCGGATATAAAGCTGGATAAAGCGGCGGAGAATAAAGAATGCAATGAAAAAGAGAGGGAGAAGGTGAGAGTGTAACAATTGACGGAAGAACGATAATGACTTTCGGACTTGAAATTAAAGGTCGGCTGTGATAGAATAAGGCTGACGGCTTTTGTAAATATGAAACTGCCGTGTTATATATGCGGCAGTTGCTTTTTAGTGAGGAAAATATGAAACGCAGTAAGAAAATATCGGTGCTGAGAGAGTGCGTTGAAAAGCACCATATATGCAGGTGCTTTTACGAATATGACAAAAGCTATTGGTATTACTATATCAATGATTTCAACGACAGATTTGTCCTCGGACAGGAAGAAAACGACTTTGAGCTTAACGGATATACAATCCGCAACTTTGACGAACTGAAAAAAGCAGAAATCAAGAATGATATCTGCGAAGAGATAAACAGACTGAACGGGGTTGCAGGGCAAATCAAGGCTCCCAAAATTGATATAAGCACGTGGCAGAGCATATTCAATTCGCTCCGTGAGTGCGGTGAATGGGCGATAGTCGAGAATGAAAATGAAGAGATATTCCATATAGGGATAATCTTAAAGGCGGGGAAGAATAAACTGACGATGAGAGAGTTTGACGCAGACGGAAAATGGCAGGAAGAAACCAAAATTCCATATAAAGAAATAACAAGCGTCAGCTTTAAAACAAGATATATCGATAACTTCAGAAAGTATCTCGAAAGAACGAAAGAAGGATAAGCGTGAATATTAAGGAGAATTTCAAGGGACATTTAAGCACGATCAATCATCACAAGATGGAAGTAATGAGGCTGTGTTTCAAGGTCGGTCTTTATAAGCAAGGGCTTATGCACGATCTGTCAAAATACTCGCCGAAGGAATTCATAAGCGGTGTGGTATTTTACACGGGGGATAAAAGCCCGAATACGACCGAAAGACGTGTGACGGGAAAAAGCGAGGCGTGGCTTCATCATAAGGGAAGGAACAGGCATCACTTTGAATACTGGATAGATTACGGACAGGAACCGGGTTCTGCGATGCAGGGAATGAAGATGCCTGTAAAGTATGTTGTGGAGATGTTCTGCGACAGGGTGGCGGCTTGTAAGACATATTATAAAGAGAATTATAACGACAGTATGCCGTTTGAATATTTCAACAAGAACAGAAAACACTATATGATGCACCCGGAAACTATGGAACTTCTTGGGAAGATGCTGATAATGCTGAAAAGATACGGCGAGGAGGATACGCTGGTATACATAAGGGAGAGAATCCTTACCGGAAAGTATCCGAAAAAGACGGCGGTAAAAAGCTGATAAAATACATTAAATAGCAGAAAAATGCAGTAAATAGAATATATAGACAGCTTTTTACGGCTGATTGTACAAAGTGCCTTTAAAAACGGGATTAAACGAGTAAGTTTTATGTAAATTTACTTTGAAAAAAACGTTGACAAATGTCGTTTTCCGTGATATAATAGACAAGCACTCAAACGAGAGGTACAAAAACAGAGAGTACTTAAGGAAGTCTGAAACCGCTTGAACAGTGAGAAAGAAGGCAGTCGAGGGTACGAAGAAGAGCTGAAAAAACCGGAAGGAAGAAACGGCGGAAGCACGGTGACCGAATGGTAAAAAGTTCAAAACTCTGAAAAAAGAAATTTAAAAAATTTCAAAAAAGTGCTTGACAAACTCGAATGAATGTGATATAATAAATAAGCTGTCGCAAGAGCGGCACAAAGTTCCTTGAAAATTGAACAGTACAGAATTAAAAACATTACCTTGAGATTCTTTATGAGAATAACAAGAAATTCTGGATGAACACAAAATAACGTGCTAATAGATAGCAAGTTAGCGTTCAGCAGAGCAATCAAACTTTGATATTTAAAGCGAAAGCTTAAATATACCATTTAACAAAGAGTTTGATCCTGGCTCAGGACGAACGCTGGCGGCGCGCCTAACACATGCAAGTCGAACGGTGAAGAGGAGCTTGCTCCTCGGATCAGTGGCGGACGGGTGAGTAACACGTGAGCAACCTGGCTCTAAGAGGGGGACAACAGTTGGAAACGACTGCTAATACCGCATGATGTATCGGGATGGCATCTTCCTGATACCAAAGATTTATCGCTTAGAGATGGGCTCGCGTCTGATTAGATAGTTGGCGGGGTAACGGCCCACCAAGTCGACGATCAGTAGCCGGACTGAGAGGTTGAACGGCCACATTGGGACTGAGACACGGCCCAGACTCCTACGGGAGGCAGCAGTGGGGGATATTGGACAATGGGGGAAACCCTGATCCAGCGACGCCGCGTGAGGGAAGAAGGTTTTCGGATTGTAAACCTCTGTTGACGGAGAAAAAAATGATGGTATCCGTTTAGAAAGCCACGGCTAACTACGTGCCAGCAGCCGCGGTAATACGTAGGTGGCAAGCGT